>Ga0190272_10000023_pt1 | contig 136938 bp, 118 predicted proteins | sample Popmic504T_FD_133746 | JGI IMG/M metagenome (GOLD analysis project Ga0190272, IMG submission 133746) | Populus adjacent soil microbial communities from riparian zone of Shoshone River, Wyoming, USA - 504 T | ecosystem: Environmental > Terrestrial > Soil > Riparian zone | place: USA: Wyoming... | reverse complement strand
TGGCTCGACCACGATCCTGAGACTGACCCGCGCCGCGCCTTCGAATCTCTTTCTGTGGCCAGTAGAGCAGTAGGTAGAGCACGAATAGCAGCTTGTACCCAAGATCGTGCGGCGTACACGGTTTCCCATCCTTGGAATACGTGTCTTTTTCATAGCAGCCGCGTAGACGGCGAAGGACCCCCTGCCGGAGGTGCGTACTCGCGCCCGATCGGGGGGTCCTTCGCCGTCTACGCGGCTCAGGATGACAGTTGGGAGGGAGTGCTCCGAGGGGCGCGCCCATGATCCGCGCCGTGTTCGCCGTCTTCACGATCGCGCTCGCGGTGATGCTGTTCGTCAACCGCTCCGAGAGCATCGTCGGCGCGGACGCCAGCGGCTACGCGGGACTGGCGCAGATGCTGGAGCAGGGCCGCACCGTCGAGCCGACGCCGCTCGCGTGCGCCACGTGCGAGCCGTACTGGTTCGTGCCGATCGGCTTCGTGGCGGTACCGGGGCAGCAGGCCATGATCTCGATGTATCCGGTCGGGCTGCCGCTGCATCTGGCGCTGGCGGACCGCATTCGCGGGGGGATGTTCGTCGTCAGTCCGCTGGCGGGGTGGCTGCTCGTCGTCTGCACGTACTGGCTCGGGCTGCGGCTGCATTCCGAGCTGGCCGGCGTCGTCGCGGCGATGCTGATCGCGCTCTGCGCGGTGTTCGTCATGCAGACCCTGCAGCCGATGAGCGACGTGCTGGCGGCGATATGGTCCACCGCGGCCATCGCGGCGGCGGTGGAAGGGCGGCGGCGGCCGTGGTGCTTCGTGCTGGCGGGATTCTGCTTCGGCGTGGCGGTGCTGGTGCGGCCCACGTCGGCGCTGCTGTTGCTGCCGCTCGCCTTCGCGCTGGGCGGTGTGAAGCCGGCGTTGCGTTTCGCCATCGGCGGGATTCCGGCGGCGCTCGTGTTCGGCTGGTACAACCTGGCCACGTTCGGGAAGCTGATCGAGTTCGGGTACGGCGTCAGCGGCGCGACGCGCGAGTTCGCGCTGGCGTACTTTCCCGCAAGGGCGCTGCACTACGTCCGCTGGACGGTCGAGCAGTTCAGTCCCGTCACCGTCCTCGCGGCGATCGCCGGTCTCGCGCTCGTGCCGCGAAGAGAGCGCTGGCTCCTCGGAACGTGGCTGGCGGCGTTCTTTCTCGTCTACTCGTTCTACTTCTCGTATGACGCCTGGTGGTACACGCGCTTCCTGATCCCCGCGTATCCGGCGCTGGCCGTGGCGGCGGGCGTGGCCTTCGCGCGGCTGATGCAGATGCGACGGATGCTGGCCGTCGCGACGTTGGTCATCGTCATGGCGTGGCAGGTGCGGCAGCTCGTCCGCTTCAGCGCCTTCTACACGGACGAAGACCAGCAGCGCTTCCGCATCCCGCCCGAGGTCATCGCCCGCGTGCTGCCGCCGCGCTCGCTCGTCTTCAGTATGGAGTTCAGCGGCTCGATCGCGTACTACTCCGATCACCCGATCCTCCGCTGGGATCTGGCCCCGCCCGATCGCGCCCTCGCCTTCGCCCGCGAAACGAAGAGACCCGTGTACGCGCTGATCATGCGTCACGAGGAGGAGCGGTTCCGGGCAAAGTATGGGGAGGCGTTCGTGCGGTTGCACACGTTTGGCGGAGGGACGCTCTACGCGTTGAAGTAAGTCGTTGCTCGTCGTACGGCAGACGTGCAGCATCGGCTAAAGGCACCCCGTACGAGCAACGGGCAACGCCTGCACGAACAGCGCGTAACGTTCCCCATATAATCGCGGCCGATGACCGACCGCACCGAGCGCGCATTCGCGCCCGATCCGCGCGAGAGCTCCCGCCGGCGATTCATGATCGCCGGGGAGCACGTGATCCTGCGCGCCTTCGAGCGCGAGGACGCGGAGCGCTGCTACCGCTGGATGAACGACCCCAACATCGTGCGCACCCTCAAGACGCGCTACCCGATCGCCTTCCAGAACGAGATCGAGTGGCTCGACCGGGCCATGCACGTCAGCGCCGGCGACACCGAGCGCCATTTCGCCATCGAAAAGAAGGACGACCGCTCCCACATCGGCAACGCCTCGATCCACGACATCGAGTGGGTCTCGCGGACGGCCGCGTTCGGGCTGTTCATCGGCGAGCCGAGCGCGTGGAACCGCGGCTTCGGCAGCGACGCCATCCGCACGCTGGTGCGCTTCGCCTTCGAGGAGATGAACCTGCGCAAGCTGCGCATCAACGTCTTCGACTATAACGACCGCGCCAAGCACATCCTGGAGACGCAGGGGTTCGTGCAGGAAGGGCGGTTGCAGAAAGAGTTCTATCGCGAGGGGAGCTATCACGACATCGTGCTCCTCTCGATCTTCCGGGGAGAGACCACAGAATGAGCGAACGTAAGATCCGCGTCCTGATCGCCAAGCCGGGACTGGACGGCCACGACCGCGGCGCGAAAATCATCGCCCGCGCCCTGCGCGATTCGGGGATGGAAGTGATCTACACCGGCCTGCGCCAGACGCCGGAACAGATCGTGGCCGCCGCGGTGCAGGAGGACGTCGACGCCATCGGCCTCTCCATCCTCTCCGGCGCGCACAACGTGCTGTTCCCTGAGATCATGCGCCTCCTCGCCGAGCAGGACGCGCAGGAGATCATCGTCTTCGCCGGCGGCATCATCCCGGAGCAGGACATCGCCAAGCTCAAGGCCCTCGGCATCCGCGAGATCTTCCTCCCGGGCACGCCGACCTCGGCCGCCGTGGAGGCGATCCGGAACGCGGTTGCGCGCTGACTTCGTCTTCGACGACGGCGGGATGAACCTGCTGTCGTCTTCCGCGCTGCGGCAGATTCACGCGGCGCTTCCCCGCGACGCCTCCCTCTTCGTCTTCCGCTCCGGCCGCGCCAGTCTCTTCGCCGCGGGCGCCGACATGGCGGAGATGCAGCGTTTCACCGCGTTCGACGCGTACAAGTTCGCCCGCCTCGGCCAGGAAGTCTTCGACGCCATCGAGCACCTGCCCTGTCTCACTGTCGCCCTCATCGACGGCGACTGCTTCGGCGGCGCGCTCGATCTCATCCTCGCCTTCGACCTCCGCTTCGCCACGCCACGCTCCCGTTTCTCCCACCCCGGCGCGCGCCTCGGCATCGTGACGGGCTTCGGCGGCACGTCGCGCTGGCGCAAGGTGCTGACGCGGCGCGCCGCGAACCAGCTCTTTCTCGCCAACCGCGTCTTCTCCGCCTCCGAGGCACTGGAGATGGGGCTCGTCGACCGCGTGGCGGAGTCGCACGAGGACGAGCTGGCGCGGCTGGAGACGCTCGACCTGCGAATGGTCAAGGAGTTGACCGTTCACGCCGAAGGGTTGGCGCGCGAGGATCTGCTGCTCTTGGCGAGGCGCTTGGTAGAGGTAAAAGGTAAAGGGTAAAAGGTAAAAGTGCCGCTAACGCGGCGCGAAGCGCACTTTTACCTTTTCCCCTTTACCTTTCACCTTCTTCATCAATCTCTCAGCGAAGCTTCAACGATCCTTCAGGACTTCCTTCTCGCACGCGCCGATAGTGCTCGCGTTCCGCAAACAATTAGGAGAGTGCAATGAGAAGGATTCTGTCCGCGTGCGTCTTGGTGTTTCTTCTTTCGTCCATCGAAGCCCAGGCCGGCTCGTATCTGTTCGGACTCACCGACGGTGAGATCGACGAGGTGCTGAGCCACTACTACCCGAAAGGGTATGACCGCGCCGAGGCGCTGCAGCTGCTGTCCGAGCCATTCGACTGCCGCAACGTCCGCGATCTGTGCCGCGAAGTGGGGGAGCGGTACGCGTACCAGATGCTCGAGACCACCTGGGCGCTGGCGCGGCGCCAGTATCCGATCGAGACGATCGACCGCGTCGCCCAGCACGATCTCGAGCTCCTCGGCGAGCGCTGGTTCGAGAGCGTCTATCCCAACGGCATCCTGGACCGCGATCCGTACTTTGGCGAGCCGGGCTTCGAGGAAGCCGAGTGCGACGACACCGTCTCCGTGGACGCCGGCAATTTCCGCATCACCCACACCAGCCGTCGGCACAGTCTCGTCGTCTACGCCTGGGGAAGGGTGAAGGTCGAGCACTTCAAGAAGAAGTCGGACGGAAGCTGGGAGAAGGCGAAAGCGGACCGTCTCGAGGTGGAGGGCAATGTCACCGTGAAGCAGTCGGGATTCGATCCGGTCACGATCCCCGTCTTCGACAGCCGGGAGAACAAAGACAGCGTGGCCCAGAGCCATCGGTCGAAAGGGCTGACCATCTTCGCCGTTCCCTTCGTGGAAGGCTGCGGGGGCGTGCCGAACTCCCTTCTCCAGACCTGCAGTTGCTCGGGAACGCCGTAACGGTGGAGTGCGCGCGCGGGTCATCGGACCCGCGCGCCGCTTCGGGTAGACTCCGGCCCGCATGGAAGCACTGGAGACTCATCTCGATCCCGCGTCCGACGACTTCAAGGCGAACGCGGAACGAATTCAGTCGCTCGTCGACGAGTTGAACGAACGCATCGCCAAGGCCAGAGAAGGCGGCGGCGAGAAGTATCTGGCGCGGCATCGCGAGCAGGGGAAGATGCCGGTGCGCGAGCGCATCGCGGCGCTGCTCGATCCGCACACGCCGTTCCTCGAGCTCTCGACGCTGGCCGCGAACGGCATGTACGAGAAAGACGCGCCGGCCGCGGGCATCATCACGGGCGTGGGCCGCGTGCACGGGCGGGAGTGCCTGATCATCGCCAACGACGCCACGGTCAACGGCGGGACGTATCTGCCGATCACGGTCAAGAAGCACCTTCGGGCGCAGGAGGTGGCCATGCAAAACCACCTGCCGTGCGTCTACCTCGTCGACTCCGGCGGCGCGTTCCTGCCGCTGCAGGCCGACGTCTTCCCCGACCGCGAGCACTTCGGGCGCATCTTTTACAACCAGGCGCTGATGTCGGCCGCGGAGATCCCGCAGATCTCCGCCGTCATGGGCTCGTGTACCGCCGGCGGCGCGTACGTCCCGGCGATGTCGGACGAAGCGGTGATCGTCAAGGGCACGGGCACGATCTTCCTCGGCGGGCCGCCGCTGGTGAAGGCGGCCACGGGGGAGGAAGTGACGGCGGAGGAGCTCGGCGGCGCGGACGTGCATACGCGCGTCAGTGGCGTGGCCGATCACTTCGCCGAGGATGACGAGCACGCGGTGGCGCTGGTGCGGAACATCGTCGAGAACCTGCGTCTCGACAAGAACGAACCGCCGACACGCGTGGAGCCGGAGGATCCGCTCTACGACGCCAAGGAGCTGTACGGCGTCATCCCGAAGGATCTGCGCAAGCCGTACGACGTCCGCGAGGTGATCGCGCGCATCGTCGACGGCTCGCGCTTCCACGAGTTCAAGGAGCGGTACGCGACGACGGTCGTGACGGGCTTCGCACGCATCTTCGGCTACAAGGTCGGGATCATCGCCAACAACGGCGTGCTGTTCTCCGAGTCGGCGCTGAAGGCGACGCACTTCATCGAGCTGTGCAACCAGCGCCGCATCCCGCTGATCTTCCTGCAGAACATCACCGGCTTCATGGTGGGGAAGCAGTACGAGCGCGGCGGCATCGCCAAGGACGGCGCGAAGATGGTGCACGCGGTGGCGAATTCGACGGTGCCGAAGTTCACGGTGATCATCGGCGGCTCGTTCGGCGCCGGCAATTACGGAATGTGCGGCCGCGCGTACTCGCCGCGCTTTCTCTGGATGTGGCCGAACGCGCGCATCTCCGTCATGGGCGGCGAGCAGGCCGCGGGCGTGCTGACGACGGTGAAACGCGACCAGCTCGCCCGCGCCGGCAAGGAATTGAGCGCCGAGGAGGAGCGGAGCATCGCCGATCCGGTGCTGGCCAAGTACGAGGAGGAGGGGAGTCCGTACTATTCGACGGCCCGCCTCTGGGACGACGGCGTGATCGATCCGGCGGAAACGCGGATCTACCTTGGCCTGGGTCTCTCGATCTCGTACAACGCGCGGATCGAGGAGCCGCGGTTCGGAGTGTTTCGGATGTGAGCATGCGTTACTCGTTGCTCGTCCGGGGTGCCCTTGGTGATCGGTATGCTCGTCCCTGACATTCACAAAGGCACCCCGAACGAGCAACGAGTAACGAGCAACGCGCCATGACGACCTGGTTCCTCTTCGATCTCGGCAATACGCTCATCCGCCTCGCCTACGAGCGGGTGCTGACCGGCATCTGCCGCGATGCGTCCGTGTCGCGCGATGAGCTGCTGGAGCTGCTCGAGGAGCCGGGCGGCTACCGCGACATGGAGCGCGGCGCGATCACGTTCCGCGAGTTCTACGAGTTCATCTCGGACAAGGCCGGCTACCGCCGCTCGATCCACGATTTCCGCGCGGTCTGGAGCGATTTCTTCGACGGGACGGTCCCCGGCGCGGAGACGCTGCTGGAGCGCGTCCGCGAGAGGTATCGCGTGGCGTTTCTCTCGAACTCGAACGAGGTGCACGCGGAACTGATCCCCCGCCAGTTCGCGACGCTCTTCCGCCGCGACGACCGCTTCGTCTTCTCCCACCGCTTCCGCGTGGCCAAACCCGACCCGGACATGTTCCGCCGCGCCCTCGAAGTGATCGGCGCCCTCCCCCAACACGTGGTGTTCATCGACGACCTGATCGAGAACGTCCTCGCCGCTCGCACGATCGGCCTGCGCTCCTTCCAGTTCGTGGAAGCAGAGCAACTCACCCGCGAGTTGCAGGCCGAAGGGCTACTCTAGCTAGGCGAGTACAATTCCCCTCGTATGGTGAAGGCGCAGATCGTCCACAGCGATCCGGAGATCATGGGCGGTGAGCTGGTGTTCGTCGGCACACGTGTCCCGGTCTACAACCTCTTCGACTACCTCCAGGCTGGCGATTCGCTCGATGAGTTTCTCGAACAGTTCCCCTCGGTCACCCGTGAACAGGCTGTCGCCGCATTGGAATTAGCGAGAGAGGCTGTCGTCGGCGTTGAAAGTACTCGTTGACGAGTCGCTCCCCATCGCGTTTGCCGCGGAGTTGCGCGGGCACGATGTCTCGACGGTTCGCGCGCAGCGTTGGCTGGGGCTGCGAAATGACGTGTTACTGCGCGCCGCCGTCGACGCCGGGTTTGAAGTCCTCGTAACCGCGGACAAGGCATTGCAGCATCAGCAGAACCTCCGGGCGGTCGGAATCGGAGTCGTTCTGATCATGCGCGTTCGAAATCGCATGATTGACCTTCGGCCATTGGTTCCGCGCGTGCGCGCCGCCGTCGCGCAAGTGAGGAAAGGCGAGATCATCATCATTAGCGGGACAGCTCAATGACGGGCCCAAACAGCAAACGCTCACCGCCTCGTGGCATCGAGCCGCGCTCCAGTGTATGACGCGTTAGAACGCGTTCTGGACGGTGCGCGTGAGCTGGTCCTGGCCGTACCAGCGGCGGTGGAACTCGAGGAGTTGATCGCGGTTCGTGGTCGCGGGATCGAAGGGGGCGGTGCCGTCGGCGGGCTGGAAGAGGCGGGGGAAGGAGTAGAGCACGTAGTCGAAGTTGCGCTTCGCGTACTCCTGGCCGAGCTTGGTGAACGACGCGCCGTCGATCGAGAACTTCGTCACACCCTTGTGCGACAGCTCGACGCGCGAGTAGCGCTTCTCCTTCAGCTTTTTGGCGAACTCGAGAAACGCGGTGTGTACATCGATCGGTGTCTGCTTGACGCTGAGCTCCTCGAGGTCGTAGACGACGACGCCGGGGATCACCCAGTACTGGTAGTGCGCGGAGACCTTCATCCCGCGCAGGGCGGAGTTTTCCTGGAGGATGTCGTTGACCGGCTCCTGCAGCAGGAGCAGGTTCGCGGAGTAGCCGATGAGGGCGGCGACGAGTGGCGTGCCGACGAAGATCAGGCGCTTGTTGCGCAGCGCGGGGATGGGGATGGCCACGCGCTCCATCTTGAGCTGACGCTTGATGATCGTGCCGAGGGACGCTTTCTCCTTCTTGTTGCGGGGTGAGGAGGGCGGCTCGACGGGGATCGCGTAGTAGGCGATCGAGAGCAGCAGGCCGGCGGCGATCGAGACGACCCCGACCGGACGGAACACCAGCAGCGCACCGAGACCGAAGAGATAGGCGACCCAGCTCGCGTAATTGACGCGGGAGCGCAGCCGCTGAGCGCGCTCGCGGTAGAAATCCTCGTCGAGGACTTCCGAGCAGTGCTTGCAGCGGATGGCCTTCGGCGGGATAGCCCCGCCGCAGAACTGGCAGTGAGACTCTTCCAGATCGGCGGCGCGGCGCTTCTGGACGGCAAAGTCTTCCGCGCGACGCTTCGGCGGGGCCGCGTTGAGAAGCAGCAAGCCGCAGCTCGCACAGGCCGCTGCGCCTGCTTCGTTCAACGTCTTGCACTCGGGACAATGCATGGCTGTTCCCAGTGCAACCGGGTTGCCATGCGCGGGATTCTCTTAAACGTTATTTATTTGCGGTGACGCGGGCTTGTGATGCGAAAGAGGCTGGCCCGCACGTCGTTCCATGGGATCGTTTCGACAGTGCCGGCCTCGATCTCACGCCACCGGCGTTCCGCCAGCTCGGCCCATGCTTCTTCGACATCCGCCTCTGGCGGTGGCTCCGGGCTTTCTGCCATGACTTTCATTCCATGGCCTTACTGCGAGCGCCGCTTCCCGAACCTTCTCTCGATGTTGAAGCCGAGGTGGACGTCGTCCGCGTCGAGCGGGGTGCCCTGGAAGGTCGACGACACGTACTGATCGACCAGCGTGGCCTGGCTGTTCGTCAGCAGGATCTCGAACCAGTGACCGCCGATGTTGCGTTTCACGCCGGCGGCCCAGGCGAAGTCGCCTTTCATGTCGTCGCCGAGGTCGCTGTTGGGCGGGGTCAGCTCGACGACGGCGGCGAAGCCGGGGCGGAGCATCCATGCGAACGCGACCGGGACGTTGAAGGCGTGCTCGAACAGGGCCCCCGAGGTGTCGCCGGTGACGGCGCGGCCGGCGTTCGTGGCGAACGTGGGGAGGAAGAAGATCTCTCCTTTGCGTCCGAACTGCCGCGTGACGATGGCCTGCGCGAAGAGCGAGGTGCGGTCATCCAGCTCGCGCTCGGTGCGAAAGTCCGCACCTCCGCGCAGCGTCACACTCACCGGACGCCCGGCGGTCTGCTGCCAGAGCACGTACTTGGCTGCGGCTTCGAGCGTGTCGTTGGTGTTGCTGCGCACGAGCGAGAGCTGCCAGTCGGGGCGGATCGCGTACGAGAAGCCGAAGACGACGTCCGCGTTCGTGTCGAGCCCGAACAGCGAGTGCAGTTGATCGCTGAAGCTGCCCTGGCTGAGTGACTGGTTGAAGCGGTGCGTAAACTTCATGTCCCACTGCCCGTGCGCGGCGATCTGGTTGCTGGGGAGGTTGAGCAGCGTGTCGCCCATCGGCAGCGGACGGAGAGGCGCGGGCTCTTGCGCCAGCAGTGGGAGCGTCAACGCGACGGCGAGTACCCATCTAATCATTCGGTGCTCCTCTGCGGATCCAGTCGCGCACGAGCTTGAGCTGCGTGTCGCTCAGCGGCGACTTGCCCTGCGGCATGCGGTCGCCGGTAATGCCGGCGCCGGTGATCTTGCGATAGAGATACGACGCCGCCGGATCGAACGGCTCGACGCGGTCGAGCGACGGGATCTCGACGCTCGGGCGGTCGACCGTCATCGCATGAGTACGCCCCGCGGAGAGGATCAGCGACGACTGCTGTCCCAGCGGGTCATGACAGCCGATGGTGGCGCAGGTGGGCGTGAAGATCTCCGTCTGCAGGCGCGTGAGCGTCGCGGACTGGTCGATCGGATCGCCGTCGCCGTCGGGCCCGGTCGGAGTCTTCAGCTCACCACAAGCGGTGAGAAGGAGGAGGGCAACTACAATCAGAGTTGATCGCATGGCCGGGACGTAAGGTAGCATCGCAGCGTGCATTCCGTCGACGAACTGTTCGCAGTCGTCGTTCGTGAAGCGGACGACGATTCGCGCTGGGGCGCCATCCAGCAACTGCACGCCCTCGGCACGCGTGAAGTGTTCGAGCGGGCGGTGCACCTCTGCCGCAGCACCACTCCCTCCGACCGCATCGCCGGTGCCGACATCCTCGGCCAGCTCAACGCCTTCTCCGACGAGGCCATGAAGACGCTGCTGGAGATGCTCGACGATGCCGATGCTTCAGTCGTCGAGGCGGTCGTGCATGCGCTCAGCCAACGCCAGGACGCGCGCACGATCGACGCGCTGACGCGCGTCGCGCTGCACGATGCGTCCAACGTGCGCTGGGCCGTGGCCACGGCGCTCGAGGACCTGATCGGCGACGAGCGCGCGGAGCGGGTGCTGCTCGCGCTGATGAAGGATGAGGACACGTCCGTGCGCGACCGGGCCACGTTCGCGGTGGGCAGCCTTTCGGATCACGACACGCCGCGCATCCGCGCCGCGCTGGCCGAGCGTCTTCGCGACGGCGACCGCTGCGTGGCCCACGAAGCGGCCCTCGGGCTGGCGCGCCGCCGCGACGCGCGCGCGATCCCGTACATCGCCGTGGCCGTGGAGTCGGCGGACGGCGAGATCGAGGAGGCGGCGGACGAGATCACGTCGCCGGACATGCTCACGGAGTTGCTGAAGGCGCGCGATACGCTCGGCAACGCGCAGGGCCTCTCCACGCTGATCGAGCGCTGCCGCGCCCGCATCTGATGTACGACGCCCTCGACACGATCTCGCGCGAGTGCTTCCGCAGCTTTGCCGTGCTGCCGAACGCGCGTCTCATCGACGAGCACGGCGCGTTCGGCGTGATGACGGACGTGCCGATGACGTTCTTCAACGGCATCGCGACGGTGCACACACCGTCGATCGACGGCATCATCGACGTGTTCCGTTCGCGCAACCGGGCCTTCCGTTGGTGGGTGCGCGATGGACTCGGGTCGGAGCTGCTCGCACACGGCCTCCGCTTCGCGTACGACTCGCCGGGCATGACCGCCGATCTCACGCGATTGCCCGAGACGGTGTTGCCGCCCGAGCTGGCGATTGTGCAGGTGCGCGACAGGCGGGGGATGGCGGAGTGGGCGTACGTGCTGACGACCGTGTTCGAGCGTCCGGCGTCCGAGGCCGAGCTCTGGGTCGATGCGTTCGACACGATCGGCTTCGACGGCAACTGGGACCACTTCGTTGGCTATGTGGACGGAGCGCCGGTCGCCACCGCGAGCGTGCTCTCCTGCGGCGACGTCGCCGGGATCTACGACGTGGGTACGCTGACGTCGGTGCGCGGCCGCGGCTTCGGCTCCGCGATCACGCGGGCCGCGCTGGACCACGCACGCGACAGAGGCGCGACGGAAGGCGCGCTGCAGTCGTCGGAGAAAGGGTTGCGCGTCTATCAGTCGCTCGGCTTCGAGACGCGGGCGATGCTGTCGATGTACACATGGACGGGCTGACCGCGTGATCTCCCGAGCCCGCGGAAGCCGAACTGGCGTTTCTCAAAGCATCCCGGCTGCTTTGCAAAGCATCCCGCCTGTTTCGCAAAGTATCCCCGCTGTTTCGCAAAGCATCGCCGGTGCTTATTCAAATGCTCTGCGGACCTACTCAAATACCCGGCGATGCTTCCAGAAGCACTCCGAGTGTCTCTGGAAGCTGCCGGGAGTATTTGTCAAATACCCCTGGAGCATTTGACGAAACGTAACCGGTGCTTCCGATGACACTTTTGATGCTTCGAAAGCCTGAAAATCAGCTTCTGGAGGCTCCGGCGGAGCTTTCGACAACGCTCAGCGCGTTGATTTGTCCTCCGCGCAGGTCAATCGAAGCAGTCCGACTGCTTCGCGAAACACCCGGAGTGCTTCGCGAGACATCCGGGGGTATTTGAGAAATACCCCGCGAGTATTTGAAAATCCCTCTGGAGGATCTGAGATACCTCCCGAGCATTTGCCGATCGGACACCGGAGACTGCGAATGTCGCCCGTTCACCACGCACCGTCTCCGAAACGGCGCTCTACTTCTTCGCGTCGGCGACGATCTTCTCGACGTCCGCGAGGAGCTTCTTCGCGTCGTACAGAATCCCGTCCTTGACCACGTACTTTACGCCGCCGGTGCGCTCCACTTTTCCGGTCTCGTCGTTCACGCGGATGGCGCCGGTGCCGTACAGCACCTTCAGGTTGGCGAGCGGGTTCTCCTCGACGAGCACGAGATCGGCGAGCATGCCCGGACGGATCAATCCGACCTGTGCCTTTTTCCCGGTCGGCTCCGCCAGCGCCTCGGCGCCATGGAACGTCGCGGCGCGAATCACTTCCAGCGGGTGGAAGCCCGCTTCCTGCAGCAACTCGAGCTCGCGGATGTAGTCGAAGCCGTAGAGCTTGTAGATGTAGCCGGAGTCGGAGCCGGTGGTGACGCGGCCGCCGCGGTTCTTGTACTCGTTGAGGAACGTCATCCAGAGACGGTAGTTGTTCTTCCACTCGATCTCGTCGCGCGTGGTCCAGTTGAACCAGTACGAGCCGTGGGCCTTGCGGCTCGGCTCGTACCACTTCCAGAGCGACGGCAGCGTGTAGCGGTCGTGCCATTCGGCGCGCATGGAGCGCATGAGGTCACGGCTGGCCTCGTAGATCGTCAGCGTCGGGTCGAGAGTGAAGCCGAGCTTCAGCAACTCGTCCATGACGGCGTTCCACTTCGCGCTGCCGGGAGGTGCGGCCTGGCGCCAGAGGCGGCCGGCCTCGCCGAAGCGATTCTGCTCGTCGCTGTAGTTGTAGTCGCTCGGATAGTCCTGGATGGTGCGGTCGGCGAAGAGCGACTCAGGGAGGCCGTACCAGTGCTCCATGCTGCCCAGCCCGAGGCGTGCGGCCTGGAGGATGTTCATCCGGGCCACGCCCATCTGCGAGAGGTGCGTGGTGGTGCCGAGCTTGAGCGTCTTCGCCTCGTCGATGAGCGCGGCGAGGATGTCGGGGTCGTAGACCGGATCGCCGCCGCCGATGATCTTCAGGCCCGCGCCGCCGCCCTTGGCGGCCCACTGCACGAACTTGCGCGCCTGCTCGGGCGAGTCGATCGGGCCGCCCTTCCACATCACGCTGCCGGTGAAGACGTAGGGGACGATGCGCGGCGCGACGATCTCGTTCTTAGCGCTGCGGTCGCGCTCGTGGATGGTCCATTCGAGACCGTTGCCTGAGCCGGGATCGCGGACCGTGGTGATCCCGTGCGCCAGCCAGAGCTTGAACACGTACTCCGCCGTCGTGCCCTGCTCGACGCCGCCGGGATGGCCGTGCATGTCGATGAAGCCGGGGAGGAGGTACATCTTCGAGCCGTCGATCTCCCGGGTGGCGTCTTTGGGGCGGCGCTCCGGGTCGATGGCTACCTTCGGATAGCCGACGCTGCGCACTTCGGCGATGCGGTTGCCTTCGACGACGACGTCCATCGGTCCCATCGGCGGCGCGCCGGAGCCGTCGATGACGGTGACGCCGCGGATGATCAGCCGTTTGAACGGCCCTTCACCCTCGCCTTCCCGGCGGTCGGGAGCATGAAGTTGCTGCTGCCGGTCCTGGCCGAGGAGGGAGGTCGCGAGGAAGAGGAGCAGCAGTGCGCGCTTCAGCATGGCCGCGCATTGTAGATGGGCACGCTCAGGATTCCATCGCGTCGGCGAGGTACTGGATTGCGTCCTCTGCCATAATGGAACCGGTTCCACGCAGCACCGATCCCGCTGGAACAAGCGTGCTCGCACGCGGGTTGCACGGCGACGGACAATCAGGACGAATGCAGATGCTGACGTTGTTGCACTCGGAGTCGTTTCCGATCGGCCGTTATGCCGAGGGATTGACTCGTGAGTCGATCGCGCCCAGCCGGCTGGAGAACCTCGACCAGCTCCTTGTCCCGGATGGTTCGGCGCTGCGGGTCGTCCTGGTCGATCGCGGCATCCTCAACGGGCGCCACACCGCACTGAAGCTCGATCCGCGGACGGCGGTCGTCGGTGTCGGACTCGACGAACAGCCGCGGTGGCTGGCCGAGGACAGCATCTACCTGCACCTTCCCGAGAATCCGTCCAGCCCGTCACTGCTGAGCGCGGTCAAGCGCGCGTACCAGTTCCTGTATCAGAAGAACCGGGCCGACCAGCTCGAGAAGGCGCTGAGCGAGCGGACGCGCGAGCTGCAGGAAGTGGCCGAGGTCGGACGCGCACTGTCTACCGTCCGCGATCACTCCGTGCTGCTGACCATGATCCTGAGCAAGGCGCGCGAGCTCTCGCGCGCGGACGCGGGGTCGCTGTACCTCCTCGACGAGGTCGGCGGACGCCAGGTGCTACGGTGGAAGCTGGCCCAGAACGACTCCATCGACGTCGAGGCGTTCGAGGAAAAGATCCTGCCGATCACGCGCAAGTCGCTGGCCGGCTATGTGGCCATGACCGGCGAGACGCTGGTCATCGACGACGCGTACAACCTCCCCGAGGGGGCGGAGTACGAGATCAACCGGACCTTCGACGAGAAGAACGGCTACCTCACCAAGTCGCTGCTGGTCTTCCCGATGACCAACCACGCCGGCGAGGTGATCGGCGTGCTGCAGCTCATCAACCGCCGCATCGTCGGCGCGCCGGCGCGGCTCACCGCGGCCAGCGTGCCCGAGGCCGTGATCTCTTTCGACCAGGACACGGCGGAGATCATGCGCGCGCTGGCCAGCCAGGCCGCGGTCGCCGTCGAGAACAACCTGCTGTACGAGTCGATCGAGCGGTTGTTCGAGGGTTTCGTCACCGCGGCGGTCACGGCCATCGAGCAGCGCGATCCGACGACCTCCGGTCACTCCTTCCGCGTGGCCGACCTGACGGTGGAGCTGGCGAAAGTCGTCGACCGCGTCGACTTCGGGCAGTTCGCCGACGTGCACTTTTCGACCGACCAGATCCGCGAGGTGCGCTACGCCTCGCTGCTGCACGACTTCGGCAAAGTCGGCGTGCGCGAGCAGGTGCTGGTCAAGGAGAAGAAGCTCTATCCGGTGCAGCTCGAGAACATCCGGGCGCGCTTCGAGTTCGTGATGAAGTCGGTCGAGAATGACGCCAGCCGGCGCAAGATCGACTATCTCCTCGAGCACGGGAAAACCGGCTACGACGAGTTCTCCGCGCATGTGGACGCCGAGGCCGCGGACGCGATCCTGAAACTGCAGAAGGACTTTGCGTTCATCGCCCAGTCGAACGAGCCGACGGTGCTGCCGGAAGGGGAGTTCGCCTTCCTGCAGGCGCTGGCCAATCGCGACTACGTCGACATCCGCGGCGACCGGCGTCTGCTGGTCGACCCGGAAGAGGCGCGCATCCTCTCGATCCGCAAGGGGAACCTCGACGCGACGGAGCGGCTCGAGATCGAGAGCCATGTCACGCACACCTTCAACTTCCTGCTGAAGATCCCCTGGACGCGCGATCTCTCACGCGTGGCCGACATCGCCTACGCGCACCACGAGAAGCTGAACGGCCGCGGCTACCCCCGCAGGCTGACGGCGGACGGGATCCCGATCCAGTCGCGGATGATGACGGTCTCGGACATCTACGACGCCCTCACCGCCAGCGACCGTCCCTACAAGCGCGCCGTGCCGACCGAGCGCGCCCTCGACATCCTGCGCATGGAGATGAACGAGGGCCTGCTCGACCCGGCGCTGGTGGAGACGTTCATCGAAGCCAAGGTGTACGAGCGGGCGGGCGTGCTGCGGACCTGAGAGGGCGGCTCTAAAGCTCGTCTTCGACCCACTGGATGTGGCTCGCCAGCGCGCTATCCGAGATGCTGGAGTAGAACTTCCGATCCGCGGTCACGAGCGCGCAGTTCAGACCCACCGCCAATGCGAGATAGACGCTGTCGTACACGGTACGCTCCAGCGCCGTGGCGATCTCGAACGCGGCGGCCAGCATCAGGGCGGACGGATAGGTTTCGATTTCCAGAGTTTCGAACGCTCCCAGGATCTCGACGGCTTCGTCCCGCGTGATTTCAGCGCGGCGTACTTTTTTCCAGAGCGTGTTCCCGAGCTCGGGACCGATGAGATCGGGAGCACAGAGACAGATCTGCGCATCGAGCAGCCCGGTGGCCGCGGTCGAGTGAATCTCAGGGAGGAACCACTTGATCGCGACGCTCGCGTCGACCACCAGCTTCTTCATCGCCGCCGGTCTTCGGCGATGAGCAGGGCGCTATCGGAGTGCTTCCGCTCGCCCAGCTTTCGCCGGATCTTCGCGGCGACAGCGCGCCCGTCCACGGCGTCCGAAGTGGCAGCTCGCTCCAGGACCTGCTGCAGCTCCGCCTGCAGTGAACGATCGTTGCGCGCCGCCCGGTTCTTGAGCTTCACGATGGTCTGCTCGTCGACGTTTCGGATTAAGACGTTGGCCATGCGAGCGATGATATCATTATGCTAGCAGTTGACGCCAGCGTTCCGCTATGCTTCGCCAATGCGCCGCGTCTTTCTCCCGTTTCTCCTTCTTCTTTTCTCGTTCTCTCTTCATGCCGCGACGTTCAAGTCGCATGACGGGACGACGCTGTATTACGACGTCGTGGGGAAGGGGGAGAAGGTCGTGCTCCTGTCCGGCGGGCCGGGGTTTTCGCCGGAGTACCTGCGGCCGATCGCGGAGAAGCTCGGTGGTCAGTACGCGTTCGTGTTGTTCCACCAGCGCGGGACGGGGAAGTCAGTCGTGCCGGTGTATGACGCCAATGCGCTGTCGCTGAAGAACCTGGTCGGCGATCTGGAGGCGTTGCGCGAGGAGCTGAAGGTCGAGCGGTTGACGATCGCCGGGCACTCCTTCGGGGGCATCCTTTCGATGATGTACGCGCGGGAGCATCCGCAGCGGATCGCGAAGCTGGCGTTGATCGACTCCGGCGGACCGACGCTGAAGTCGGTGATGAAGTTCAACGCGAACCTCGAGGCGCGGTTCTCCGAGGAGGACCGGGCCAGGATCAAGGAATGGAGCGGGGAGAAGTTGAAGGAGCAGCATCGCCGCGCGGTCATGGAGATCACGAAGGCGAAGACGGCCGCGTACTTTGCCGATCGCGCGAAGGCGAAGCTGCTCATGGACTCGATGACCGAGGAGTCGTTTCATGACGGCGTGTTCTGGTCGATCGTGCCGCAGATGATGGCCCTCGACCTGCGCGCCGGGCTGGAGAAGGTCAAAGCGCCCGTGCTCGTCATTCACGGGAAGCAGGATCCGCTCGAGACCGCCGCGGAAGTGCACGAGACGTTCCCCGGATCGCGGCTGGAGATAGTCGAGAACGCCGGGCATTTTCCGTGGCTGGAACAGCCCGAACGTTTCTACAAGATAATCGATGATTTCCTGTCCGAAGGGCATGGTTCCTGCTCTTGAGAAGAGAGTGGGGGACTATGACCTATGACAAGAACTAAATCATTGAGTGCAGCAACGTTAGCGCTTCTGTTCCTCGCCGCCTGCGGTTCGTCCGGCGGCCTCGGCGACATCCTGGGCGGAGGCTCGCCCTCGAATCAGAATTACGAGCTTCGCGGCACGGTCGACTACGTCGATCCGAACAGCCGCTCGGTGTACCTGACCAACGTCAGCGGCTACAACTCCTCGATGCTCTCCAGCGGTGGCAGCGGCAGCAGTGTCCGCGTCTATTACGACGACCGCACGCCGGTGAGCTGGCAGGGGACGAACTACCGCGTCGAAGACCTCGAGCGCGGCGACCAGGTGATGGTGCGCGTCGATGAGTCGGGCAACCAGCTCCTGGCCGAGTCGATGACGGTGACGCACAACGTCTCGACCTCGGGCAGCTCGTCGTCGTATCCGAGCTACGGCACGTCGGTCCGCGGCACGGTCCGCTACATCGACACGTCGCGCCGTACGATCGAAGTCGACCGCGGCAACGGCTCGCTGATGTATGTGGAGTACGAAACCAACACCCCGGTCTATTACAACAACCAGACGTACCGCACCACCGACCTCGAGCGCGGCGATGAAGTCGAAGTCCGTTTCAGCGACCTCGGCGGCAATCGCTTCCGCGCGACGGACGTGACGGTGCTCCGCAGCGTCAGCACCGGCTCGCTCGGCAGCAGCGGCTCGACGTCCTCGTCCCAGTACTCGACCATCCGCGGCACGGTGCGCTCCGTCGACACCTCGCGCCGTACGATCGAGCTCGAAGCGGCGAGCTGGATGTCGAACTTCAACAGCGGCACCGGCAGCAACAGCTCGCGCGTGATCGTGTCGTACGACACGAACACGAACGTCGACGTCTCCGGCCGGCTTCACCCGGTCTCGGGACTCGAGCGCGGCGACGTGATCGAAGTGCAGGTGAGCAATCCGAATGCGACGACGCCTTTCGCGCAGCGGATCGTTCTCGTGCGCGACGTGAACAACTAAGCGATGGACAATTGGGCGGGCGTCTCCGCCCGCCCAATTCGTCTATCCAGGCGTCAGCCCGCCCAATCCTCTCCCTGCAACTCCTCCAGCAATCTCCGGCACATCTCGCGTCGCGCCTCGCGGCGGGCATGCAGCCACTCCTCCGCACCCGCGGGCAGCCACTCCGGCACCGCCACATCCGACAGCGCCGCGCGCAACACGTCCATCAGCGAGCTCCCCTCGCGGCGTGAGCGCGTCAGCAGCTCCGCCAACCCCCGCACGCCGGCGTTGTCGATCAGCATCGCCGCCGCCACGGCGCGCTCGGCCTCGGTGACGGGCGCATCGAGCCGGGCGATCGACATCGCGGTACGCCGCAACTCCCCCTCGGTCAGCCCCTCGACGGTCAGCGTGGCGCGCGAGATGTGGCCGACTTTCTCCAGCCACTTGCCGAGCCGATGGAAGTGCAGCAGGAGCTCGAACGCGCGCGCCTCAGCGGGCGGCGGGGTCCAGAGACGCCGGGCAATGCCGGCGATGCGCTCTACCTCATCGACGCGCGACGCGCCGTCGAGGTCCTGATAGAGCGGACGGAGAAACGACTCGAGGTCCATGGCGCGCGGAGTATAGGGCGCCTAAGCGGGATGCTTTCGTTGGACTGTCGAAGGGAACGACCGAGAGGCCTCCGGCGGGCCGGTGCGACCGGCAGCGCTTAGTGGGCCCATGTCGTCACGTAAACACGTGTTTCGTCGCCAGGCGTGCGTTCAGGCTAGGCCAATCAGCGCTGCCGGTCGCACCGGCCCGCCGGAGGCCTCCCGGTCGTCCACCTGCGAACGCCCAATGAAACACCTGCTCAGTCGAACGTTTCGCCGCAGGAGATGCAGTGCCAGCGGCCGCGGATGAGGAGGAAGACTCCCGTCGCGGCGATGGCGTAGAAGGCCATGTCGATGTAGCCGATGCCGACGCCGACCGCCACGGCCAGCGTGGCCACGAGGCCAAAGGTCTGCAGGCGACGAGACGCCGCGATGTCGGGGGACTCGCAGGCGGGGCAGGTGCGGACGCGTTCTTCCTCGTCCGCTTCGTGGATCTCCGAGGGGGCGGCGGTCTGGGCGTTGAGGACGTCGCCGGCGCGGATGGCGTGCACGTTCTCGACGCGCACCTTCAGCCGGCGCTCCACCGCGTCGTCCACCACCGACTCGATTCCGGCCGAGTCGAGGGCGCCTTTCGCCGCGCGAGCGTCGTCGTCGGCGGAGTAGGCGGTCACGGTGACGAGGCGGTCGGACATCGTCATGGATAAGACCGGACCGGCCGGGGGCATTCCGGGGGGTGGTTGCGTCCGGTGGCGGTCTGCCGGTAGAGTGCGCCCGGTTTGAAGAAGAAGTACGTCGTAATCGCAGTCCTCGCGGCGCTCCTGGCGTCGCCGGCAGTCGCGGACGAGCCGCCGACGCCACCCGCGCAGCAGGCCGCGGCCAAACCCTCGGGGATGGTCGAGCGCGCGCTGTCGTGGCTTGGCGTGCGCTATCGCTTCGGCGGGCAGGACGAGAAGAAAGGCTTCGACTGCGCGGGTCTCGTGCGGCGTGCCTTCTCGACGGCCGTCGACCTGCCGCGCACCGCGGCCGCCCAGTTCCGGCAGGGCTGCCTCGTCGAGCGCGACGAGCTGCAGCCGGGCGACCTCGTCTTTTTCAAGAACACCTACAAGCGCGGCATCTCCCACGTCGGGATCTACGTCGGCGACGGCCAGTTCGTGCACGCCGCCAGCACCCGCCGCGCCGTGGTCGTCGACCGCCTCGACGCGCCGTACTACCAGAAGCGCTTCGCGGGCGGGCGGCGGGTGATGACGGCCGGGCTCGTGCCGATCGCGCTGCCGTAAGCAGAACGCCTAACGACCATCGGATCGGTCGTCTCGCCAAATACACCCCACCTGTCATCCTGTGCAGAGCTCTTCTTTCGTAGCGGAGCGTGCGGGGGCTATGGACTGCGGCGGCCGCAGACGCCGCTTTGACTGCCGTTCGTGGTGCGGAGTCGCTGTGGCACCGAAGGCAGTGAAACCGGCGCCTGCGGTCGCCGCAGTCCATAGCCCCCGTCCACCCGGGGGGCCGGGGGATGGGGCCGCCGCCGTTCCGTGGTTCCCTCCCCCAAACGACAAACGCCCGCCGGTTTGCACCGGCGGGCGTCGTCGTGAGAAGCGGGGAGAGCTAGTAGGTGATCTTCGCGCCGAAGCGCCAGACGCGGGGGGCCTGGAGCTCGGTGATCCGGTTGCCGTTCGCGATCGAGTTCGCGTCGTTGAGGAGGATCGTGTTGCGCTGCAGGACCGTGCGCTGATTCGTCGCGTTGAACACGTCCGCCGAGAGCGTGATGCCGACGGTGTCCAGCAGACGGAAGTCTTTCGCCACGCGCAGGTCGAGCTGATACACGTTCGGGAAGCGGATCTCGCCGACCGGGTCGAGGACGACCGTGGCCGTGCCGCCGCGGAGGCCGGAGATGTTGGCGCGCTGCACGGCCGGGTAGCCCTGACGGGCCATGAAATTCGCGCCGATGTTGAAGTTCCACGGCAACTGGTAGACGCCGTTCAGGTTCGAGCTCCACTTCGAGTTGATGAAGACGTTGCCGAACGCGCCCGAGCCGGCCGACTGCGGGGCGAGCTGACCGCCGGCGCAGGCCGGAGGTCCGGCCGAGGCCTGCACGCCATTGACGATGCCGGTGGCGGGGAGGCCGGCGGTCGGATTGGCGAACGAGTCGTCGCCGCAGTCATCCTGGAAGTCGTTGAAGCTGGCGTTGAAGCGCATCATGTAATTGCGCGACATGCGCTTCGTCGCGGTCAGCTCTACGCCGTTGAACGTCTGCGAGTAGTCCGGACGGTTGGTGATGACGCTGAACGTCGGGTTGGGCACACCCGTCTTCAGCTGATACACCGGCGCGGTCGAGGTCGTGAACGACGTGATGAGCTGGCCGGCCGGGCACTGCCCGCCGACGAGGTTCACCCGGCACGAGACGAACGCGCCGCCCGCGGTGCGTCCGGCGTCGACGTAATCGTCCGGCGTATAGAAATCGCCGGCGCCCTGGGTCTTCTCCCACATGATCGCCGCGAGGTCAGAGTTGCGCCGGTGCGTGAACGAGAGACCGACGACGAAATCGGTCATCAGCTCGCGGTCGACGCCGAACGTCAACTCGTCCGTCGTGGGGGGATTCATGTCGTAGTCGATGCGCCGCGTGCTCGTCAGCGACGACGGATTGGCGGGATTGATGCCGCCGAAGCTGCGCACCTTCACCAGCTCGTTGCGCTGGATGGTCTTGTCGTTGTTCGCGTCAAGGCCGTAGAACGTGAAGAAGCTGTTCCCGACGGGACTGGAGCTGGCCACGGTGGAGCCCATCTGGCTGACGTAGCGGTTATAGCTCGCGCGCAACAGGGTCTGTCTGGCGGTGCCGAGCGCGTACGTCACGCCCAGGCGCGGACTGATGCTCGACCACTTCAAGGCTTCGTCCTGTCCCGGATACTGAATCGCGGGCAGGAGCGTCGTCATCGTGCCGCCGGCGCAGGCGAGGGAGTCGATGCAGGGGAGCGTCAACGCCGTACCGAGGATGGCATTGGCGCCGATGTCCATCGTCTCGATCTGCGACTGCTGGTCGTCCCAGCGCAGGCCGGCCTGGATGGTCATGTTGCCGAACATGATCGTGTCGCCGACGTAGAACTCCTTGTACTCGCCGCTGTAGGCGGCCTGGGGCGGACGGAACAGCGAGGCGATGCCGCAGCCGTCACCGATCCCCGCGCAACGCGCCGGGCTGGCCGTCGTGGCCAGGTAGCTCCAGAAACCGCCCGAGGGACCGGGATACGAGGTGGCCGACGTGACCGGCGTGTCGCGATAGCCGTAGCCGAACTTCAGCTCGTGATTGACGCCGAAGTCGACGAACGTCGCGCCGTCGAGGCGGTACTGCTTCTGCGGACGCAGCGTCTCGTAAGTCTGATAGCCGTCGCGGAACACGCCGCCGCCGTCTTCCCAGTACGACTTCGCATCGGTACCGGTGCCGCCGTTGGCGAAGAGGCCGAAGCCGCCCTCGACCTTCGACCACATGCCGGTCATGTAGAAGCTCGAGTTGAACACGTGCGTGTCTTCGAGTTTGTAGACCTTGGTCGGGCCGGTCTGTTTCCACGACGCCTCGAACGGGCGCAGCGTGGAGAGGTCGCGTGCATTGCGGAACTTGTCGCCGTAGGTATAGGCGGCGACGAAGCTGTTCGCCGACATGATCTGCGCGTTGACCTTGAGGTTCTTGTTGCGCAGGATCGTGTCGTCGGGGATGAGGATCTGTCCGGGTGCCTGCGACTGCCACGTGGAGATCTTCTGGTCGCCGCGCGCGCCCCAGACCCACAGACGGTCGCGGAGGATCGGTCCGCCGATCTCCCCGCCGTAATCGCGCACGTAATTCACGCGGTTGGTCAGCTCGAGATAGCTCGTGGCCTCGTCGGGCACGGTCGCTTCGTCCGAGGTGCTGCCGGGGACGTAGAGGTAGCGCAGCGAGCCTTTGTAATCGTTCGTGCCGCGCTTGGTGACCATGTTCAGCTGCACGCCGCCGGTCTGAATGCGCGGGTCGGAGCCGCCGGTGGTCACGTTCAGCTCTTCGAACGTGTCGAAGTCGTAGTACGTCGGCGACGACCCGGTCGCGCCCATGTCGGTGATGTTCACGCCGTCGATGTTCCAGGTGCCGTCATTGCGCGGCGCGCCCTTGGAGATGTAGATCGACTGCTGGCCGCTCTGCGTGCCGCCGATGTTGATGCGGTCGACCTGCACGCCGGGCGTGGACTGCAGGATCATCCACGGGTCGCGTGCCGTCGGGACGCTTTCCAGCTCGACGCGCGTGATGTTCGCGCCCGTGCCGGTCTTGCGTACGTCCAGCAGCGGCGCCTCGGCGCTGACGGTGATCGCTTCCTCCACGGAAGGACTCATCGTCACGGTGATGTCGGCATTCGAGCCGACGTTGATGCTGACGCCGGTCCGTGTGGCCTTACCGAAGCCCGCCAGCTCGGCGCGCACGGAGTACGTGCCGGGCGAGAGGCTGAGGAACCGGAAGGTTCCCTCGGCGTCCGTGACCGTCGTCTGCGGGGCGCCGACGCCGGTGAGGACCACCGTCACCCCGGGAAGCATCGAGCCATCCTTGGCCGCGACTTTCCCGTAGATGTTGCCGGTCTGGAACTGGGCCGAGGCGCCGAACGCCATGAGGAGGAACACCAATGCAGCCGCGGAGGCTGCGAACAACCTGGGGTGTGGTCGGTTCATATCCGCTCCTTATTTCTCAGTCGATTGGCCCACGATGGAGCCGGGTCGCACACGGAATTCGCCGGATAAAGGGGTATTCAGTTGTATGGAACGCCAGCGATCGGTGCAAAGGCGCGGCCGGGCAGATCAGCCGGTTTTGCGAGAGGAATCGGCGAGAACGGCCGAGGGCAATTCGGGAAATTGTTGCAGTTCGTTCAAATTTCCGTAACAAGAGCGTATTGCTTCCTTGGGCGGCGGAGCCTCCCATTTCGGAAACAGCCGCAGCATCCAGTGCCCGGCGATCCGCTCCCGGAAGAAGCGCTCGTGCTCCCACTCCACCTCGGCCATCTGGAGCAGGCACTCGATCATGTCCTCGTGGCCGGAGGCCGCCGCGAAGCGCGCCGCGTCCTCGTACTCGACGATGTTCGTCCGCTCCAGCTTCCCGGCGCCGTACATCGGGACGAACCAGCCGCCGATCCGGCAGAGCAGGCCGATGCTCTTCCCGATCAGCCAGAACGCCGCCTCGCGGAGCGGCCGCGGTCGCGCGCCGAGCCGGCGCAGGAGACCGAGCACCAGCTCGCGGTGATGCCGCTCCTCGAGCTGGATGGTGCGGAGGCGCTCCCGCTCCTCGGCCGACCTGACGCTGAGGCCGTGCCCGCGGTAGGCGTGGACGGCAGCGAGCTCGCCCGAGCAGGCGCCTTGCAGCACGCGGATCAGGCTGGCTTCAGGAGAGGGCATCGATCGGGACCGCAGTATAGCGAGTGCCGCAAGTCTGGCCGCGCGTCCCCGCGGCGATGGCGACGGCAGCAGGTGTCCGTTCCTGAAACTCCCCCTGTCCGATTCCGTACACCATCCATGATCGGAGGGTTCCGCATGAGACTTACCGCGCTCACCACCGCCGCCGTGCTGCTGACGGCCGGTTCCGCGTTCGCCGGCAACGGCCTGTTCGACGACATGGATTGCAGCCACACCGCCCCGCGCCGCGCCACGACGCCCGCGGCCGGCATCTCGCGCATCGTCATCCACGCCGACTCCGGCTCGCTCAAAGTCGACGGCACGGCCGGCGTCACGCAGATCATTGCCGCCGGCACGGCCTGCACCAGCGACGAAGACTTTCTCCCGCGCATGACCCTGACCCTGCGCAAGTCGGGCTCCGACCTGCACATCACCACCGAGATCCCCGACAAGAACGTGATGTTCGGCTTCTTCAGCGCCCGTCTCGACCTCGGCGTGACGATTCCGGCCGGCCTGCCGGTCGTCATCGACGACGACAGCGGCTGGATCAAAGTCTCGAACGTCGGCCCGCTGACGATCGACGACGACTCCGGCGCCATCGAAGTGCGCGGCGTGCGCGGCAACCTCACCATCCATGACGACTCCGGCGCGATCGACATCGACAACGTCACCGGCAGCGTCTCGATCGAGGACGACTCGGGCGAGATCGTGGTGCGCAACGTCGGCGGCAACGTGGAGATCGAAGACGACTCCGGCGCGATCTCGGTGGCCCGCGTCGAAGGCTCGCTCCGCATCCGCAACGACGACTCCGGCTCGATCCTCGTCCAGAACGTCAAGCGCGACGTGACCATCGACGAAGACGGCTCCGGCGCGATCGACGTCGCCGACATCGGCGGCAACTTCACCGTCGGCCACAAGGGAAGCGGCGGCATCGACCACGTGCGCGTGGCGGGGAAAGTGCGCATCCCGGAACGCGACTGAGGCTGACGATCGCGTCTCTTCAGGAGACGTGATCGCCTCATCAGGAGGCGTGCACGTCTCCCCGGGAGGCGTTTGCGTCTCGCGCGGAGACGTTCGCCCCTCATCGGGAGGCGTTCGCGTCTCGTCAGGAGGCATTCGCTTCTCACGTAGACGCATTCACGTCTCATCGGAAGGCGTGACGCCCCAATCGCTGTCATCCTGAGCCGCAGGAACGGAGCCACAGCGCCGGAAGCGTGGCGGCGAAGGACCTCCTGCCGGAGCTGCGGTCTCGAGCCCGATCGGGGGGTCCTTCGCCTTCATGCTTCACGCTGCGTGGGACGGTTCCTGCGGCTCAGGATGACAGCGTGGATACGACGACCATTGGTCGTTTGAATGCGTGCTGCACTAGTAACCAGCAACCAGCAACCGTCTCACCCCAGGATCGCGTCCATCATCGCGCCGAGGTTCTCCGCACTTTCGAAAAAGTGCCGGGGGTTCTCGGCGCGTAGTGTCTCGGCGGGCGTCTTTCCGGAGGCCACCGCGATCGTCGTCGCGTCGTAGGGGACGCCGCAGCGGACGTCGTAGATCGAGTCGCCGATGATCACCACGTCGCTGCCGCGGAACTGGCGTCCCACGTGCGCCGACGCGCGCTCGATGGCCACCGGCGGCAGTTGCGTGCGGTCGGAGGAGTCGCTGCCGAACGCGCCGAACGGAAAGTAGGCGTTCAGGTTCGCGCCGCCGAGCTTGAGCCGCGCGCCCGGCTCGATGTTCCCGGTGAGCAGCGCCAGCACGACCTCGTCGTGCGACGCCAGCTCGGCGATCAGCTCGCGGATGCCGGGGAAGACGTGGACGCGCTCCGGCGTCGCGTTGCGCCCGAGCTGTTCGAGATAGAGCGTCCAGAGCCGCGGCAGCGCGGCCTCGACATCCTCGGCGGTGACGCCCGCGTCACGCAGCACCATGTGCGCGATCTGCGGATCGGTGCGGCCGGAGAAGTCGTAGCGCGACAGCTCGCCGTCGTAGCCGTAGACTGCGCGCAGCGCGTCCGCGAATGCGGATCGCGACGCGCCGCGGTCGGTGAGGATCGTGCCGTCGATGTCGAAAAGGACCAGCCGTCTCAAAGCGCGGCGACTGTACCAGTTTCGTAGCGCACGGACGGAACGCCTCACCGGCTATCATCCCGCGCCATGTCCGACATGACACGCCGCACGTTCGTCGCCGCCACCGCCGCCGTCACCGGCGCCGCCGTCCTCGCCCAGGTCCCCAAGCCGTCCAAGCCGTTGCGCATCCTCATCCTCGGCGGCACCGGCTTCATCGGACCGCACCAGGTCCGCTACGCCGTCGAGCGCGGCCACAAAGTGACCGTGTTCAATCGCGGCAAGACGAACCCCGGCAGCGTCCCCGCCGGCGTCGAGCGCCTGGAAGGCGATCGCAACGGCAACCTCGAGTCGCTGAAGGGAAAGAAGTGGGACGCCGTCATCGACAACCCGACCTCGCTGCCGAAGTGGGTCACCAGCGCGGCCGAGGTGCTGAAGGGCAACGTCGACCAGTACATGTTCATCTCCACGATCTCCGTCTACGCCGACAACTCCAAGCCCGGCATGGACGAGAGCGATCCGACCGGCGTGCTCCCTGAGGGGGCCAGCATGGACGAGGTGAAGGGAAACACGTACGGGCCGCTGAAGGCGCTCTCGGAGAAAGAAGCAGAGAAAGCATTCCCCGGCCGCGCCACCATCGTGCGTCCCGGCCTCATCGTCGGCCCCGGCGACAACACCGACCGCTTCACCTACTGGCCCGTGCGCATCGCCAAAGGCGGCGAAGTGCTCGCACCGGGCAACCCGAACGACCCCGTGCAGATCATCGACGCGCGCGACCTGGCCGAGTGGACCATCCGCCTCGTCGAGCAGAAGACCTACGGCACCTTCAACGCCACCGGCCCGGCCCATCCGATGACCATGGCCGAGATGCTCTACGGCATCAAGGCCGTGACCACCGCCGGCGCGCAGTTCACCTGGGTCCCGGCGTCGTTCCTCGAAGCGCAGCAGGTCGCGCCGTGGTCCGACATGCCGGTGTGGATCCCGCCGCAGGGCGAGTACGCCGGCTTCGGCTCGCGCAGCATCAGGAAGGCCGTCGCGGCCGGCCTGACCTTCCGCCCTCTGGCGGATACCGCGAAGGCGACCATCGACTATCACGAGTCGCGCGACGCGGAGCGCAAGAGCAAGATGCGCGCGGGCCTCAAGCCCGAGCGCGAAGCGGAAGTGCTCGCCCTCTTCAAGAAGGAAGCGAAGAAGTGAAGACTCAGAGGAAAGAGGAAGGAGGAAAGAGGAAAGGTTCGCCGCTTCGCGGCGCCAGCCGCCGCTTTCTCTTTTCTCTTTCCTCCTTCCTCTTTCCTCCAGCGCGGCGCACGGGCATCGTGATCCTGGCGATGCTCTTCATCGCCGCGCGGGCATCCTCCCAGCCGGCCGTCCTCCCCGAGCGTGCCCGCCCCGCCGCGGTCAACGCCATGCTCAAGGACCGTCTCGACAACCTGTTGCCCACACTCATGCGCGAGGCCGGGATCGACATGTGGCTGGTCATCAACCGCGAGTACGCGGAGGATCCGGTCTACCTCACGCTCGTCCCCGAGCCGACGTTCGCCGCGCGCCGCACCACCATGCTGGTCTTCTTCGACCGCGGCGCGGAGAAGGGCGTCGAGCGGCTGACCGTGAACCGCTATCCGATCCGCGGCTTCTACGACGCGGCCTGGGAAGGCGGCGAGCTCGACGCGCAATGGACGCGCCTCGGCGAAGTGATCCGCGAGCGCAATCCGAAGAAGATCGGAGTCAACACCAGCCGCGACTGGGCCTTCGGCGACGGCCTCACGCACGGCATGCACGAGCGCCTGCTGCAGGTGCTCGACGCGCCGCTGCGCGCGCGCGTCACCAGCGCGCAGGACCTGGCCATCCGCTGGCTCGAACAGCGCACCGCGCTCGAGCTGGAAACGTATCCGCACATCGTCGCCATCGCGCGCTCCGTGGTCGCCGAGGCGTTCTCGTCGAAGGTCATCACGCCCGGCGTGACCACGACCGACGACGTGGCCTGGTTCATCCGCGAGCGCTACGCCGCGCTGGGACTGCCGATCTGGTTCATGCCGTACGTCAACGTGCAGCGCCCCGGCCTGGCCTGCGAGTCGGCGACGCCGTTCTGCGGCGAAGAAGGCGTGATCAAACGCGGGGACGTGCTGCACACGGACGTGGGCATCACCTACCTCCGCCTGAACACCGACACGCAGGAGATGGGCTACGTCCTCCGCCTCGGCGAGGACGACGTGCCCGCGGGCCTGAAGAAGGCGCTGGCGACCGGCAACCGCTGGCAGGACATCCTCACCGGCAACTTCGCCACAGGCCGCACCGGCAACGAGATCCTCGCCGCCACGCGCACCGCCACGCAGCAGGAGAACATCCAGTCCGCGACGTACACCCATCCCCTCGGCTTCTTCGGCCACGCCCCCGGCCCGATCATCGGCTGGTGGGACAACCAGGGCCCCAGTCCCATCTACGGCGACTGGAAACTGCGCCCGAACACGGCCTACGCGATCGAGGGCAACGTGAAGGTGGCGGTCCCGGAGTGGAACGGCCAGCTCGTGCAGGTGAAGCTGGAGCAGAGCGCGGTGTTCGACGGCAAGCGCGTGCAGTACTTGGCCGGCCGTCAGACCGCGTGGCACATCGTGCGGTGACGCCTCAACCGTGCTCTTTCGCTGCACCCACGGGGGAAGGGACGACGAGGGGCCTCCGGCGGGCCGGTGCGACCGGCGGCGCTTAGTGAGCCCAGTCGTCGCGGCAACACGTGTTTCGTAGACAGGGCGTGCATTCAGGCTAGGCCAATCAGCGCCGCCGGTCGCACCGGCCCGCCGGAGGCCTCCCGTCGTTCCCTCTCCCGTGAGCCCAGCGAGAGCGTCCGGCTGAGACGGCGCGCGCGGTACACTCCCGGCCGCACGTGCGCCGCGCCTCCCTCCTCGTCCTCTTCCTGACCGTCTTCATCGATCTGATCGGGTTCGGGATGGTGATCCCGTTCCTCTCGTACTACGCGCGGGAGTACGGGGCCAGCGGCGTGATGGTCGGGGCGGTGGTCGGGATCTACTCGATCATGCAGTTCTTCTTCGCGCCGGTGTGGGGGAGGCTGTCCGACCGCATCGGGCGGCGGCCCGTGCTGCTCGTCAGCCTCACCGCCAGCACCACCGGCTACCTCCTCTTCGCCTTCACACACTCCCTGACCGTGCTGTTTCTCTCGCGCGTCATCGCCGGCATCGGCGGCGCCAACATCGGCACCGCGCAGGCCTACATCGCCGACTCCACGACGCCCGAGAATCGCGCCAAAGGGATGGGCCTCATCGGCGCCGCCTTCGGCCTCGGCTTCATCCTCGGCCCGCCGATGTCCGGCATCCTGGCCAAGGTCGGCACCAGCCACGGACTGCCGGGCAACCTGCTGCCGGGACTCGTCGCCGCCGGCCTCTCCTTCACCGCGTTCCTGGTCGGGCTCTCCGTGCTCGCCGAGTCGAAGCCGCCGAACCTCGTCCCGCGCTCCGGCATCCCGCCGCAGTTCGACAAGCGCATCTGGCGCGAGATCGCCAACAACGGCATCCTCGCCTCGCTGATGGCCGGCCTCTTCCTCACGCTGCTGGCCGTCTCCGGAATGGAAGTCACCGTGACGCTGCACGGGCGCGAGCGTTTCAACTTCGAGCAGCTCGACATGGCCTACCTCTTCCTCTTCATGGGCGTCATCGTGGCCGGCATCCAGGGAGGGTTGATCGGGAAACTGGTGAAGCGCTTCGGCGAGAAGCGCGTAATCGTCATCGGCGCGGCGTCGTTCGTCATCGGCTTCGTGCTCGTGCCGTCCATCTTCCGCGTGCCGCTGCTGTACGCCGTCGCCTTCTTCATCGCCATCGGCCAGGGTCTCTGCTATCCGGCGCTCACCGCGCTGGTCTCGAAGGTCTCGCCGGAGAACGAACGGGGGAGTCTCCTCGGCCTGGCCACCTCCGCCGGCTCCCTGGCGCGCTTCCTCGGCCCGCTCGTCTCCGGCGCGCTCTACGACCTCGCCAAGTCGGAGGGCGCGTTCTACGGCGGCGCGGTATTCATGACCGCCGCACTCCTCATCGCGATTCGAATGCGGACTCAGTAGACTTCCGAACATGTCAATTTTGAAAGTGTCGCGCCTCGGGCATCCCGTGCTGCGCGAGAAGGCTTCCGACATCGAACTGAAGGACATCAAGGCGGGGAAGTTCAAGACGCTCATTGACGACATGGTCGAGACCATGCACGCCTACGAAGGCGTCGGCCTGGCCGGCCCGCAGGTGCATCTGCCGCTGCGCGTGTTCGTGTTCGAAGTGCACGAGCGCGTGGCCAAGCGCCGCGGCGTGAAGACCCTCGGCGTCGGCGCGATTTTCAACGCCACCTACGAGCCGCTCGGCACGGACCGCATCACCGACTGGGAGGGCTGTCTCAGCGTCCCCTTCCTCGGCGGCGAGACCCCGCGCTACAAACGCATCCGCCTCAAAGGCTACGACCACGACGGCGATCCGCTCGAGCTCGAGGTCGAAGACTTCACCGCCCGCATCTTCCAGCACGAGATCGACCACACGGACGGCCACGTCTATCTGGACCGTATGCCGGATCTGAAGACGCTCGGGTATACGATCGTCCTGTGAAAACCCTGCTGTTGCTCCTCACTCTCGCCGTGCCGCTCTCCGCGTCGCCGAAGCTCGAAGACCTCTCCTGGATGACCGGCCACTGGACCGCCACCATCGACGGCTGGGCCATGGAGGAAGTGTGGCTTGCTCCCGCCGGCGGGATGATGCTCGGCATGCACCGCGACGTGAAGGGCGCCAAGTCGTCGTTCGAATTCCTGCGCATCGCATCCACACCCGACGGGCTCGCGTACCTGGCGCAGCCGAGTGGGCGGCCGGTGACGGCGTTCGCGCTGGTGGAAGCCACGCCCGCGCGCGCCGTGTTCGCGAACCCGAAGAACGACTTTCCTCAACGCATTACCTACACGCTGGTCGAGGGTCGCCTCTGCGCGCGGGTGGAGGGCGGCAACGAGAAGGCGCAGGAATGGTGCTGGACGAAGCAGTAGTCCTGGGGGGGGCGGCACCCTGGACGCCGCATCTCTCTTCAGCCGCGCGCTCTCACTAAATCGTCCGGAACAGAGGACATTCTTGAAGTCCGGATGTTCACGCGTGAACATCCAGACTTCACGCATGAACATCGCGACTTCAAGAATGGAAAGAAAGTTGGCGCACGTGAAGTCGTCCGACTCAAACGTGAACTCCGGAACGTCAAATGTGGGGCGATTCGCCCCACGCGTGAAGTGAAACGCTCCAATCGTGGAGTCTCGGAGTTCACGCGTGTCATCGTCCGATGACAATCGTGAAGTCGGGATCTTCACGCGTGAAGTCGGGATCTCCACGCGTGAAGTCGGGATCTTCACGCGTGAAGTCGGGATCTTCACGCGTGAAGTCGGGATCTCCACGCGTGAAGTCGGGATGTCCACGCGTGAAGTCGGGATGTCCACGCATGAAGTCGGGATGTCTACGCGTGAAGCTGAGTTCAGGAATCGATCTCGCGGGGCCGCTTCAGTGCCGTGCCCCTCTTCGTTTGGCGGTCGTGGAGGGGAGGGCCGGCTCCGAGGCGCCTGCCGTGTTGATCGCGCGCACGCGCACGTTTTGCGTCGACGAGACGGCGCGTAGCGGCTGATCCGTCGTGACGTCGGCGAGCGGGACCCAGACGCCGCTGGGGAGCTGCTGCTCGACTCGGTACAGCAGGACCTCCTCGCCGGGCGAGGGCTCCCACGTCACCGCGAACCTGCCGCCGCCGATGGCGGTCGCGCGCACGTTCCGCGGCGGCGCTGGCAGCAACGGGAGCGGCGTCAGGTCGTCCTCGCTGTAGACGACGGCGCGTGCGCCGTCGCGTGCGTCGCCTTCCTGCACGGCCACGAGCGAAGAGCCCGGGCGCATCGGCGCGATGCTGGGTGCGAGGAACTGATCGGGCGGCAGCGTCGCGGTCCCGCGGCCGCTGCCCACCTGGTTGGCGTTGCGGTCGAGGTGCAGCACCGCCAGATGCCAGCGTGTGCCGCTGTGATAACGCAGCGCCACCGCGTAGGTTGCGCCGTCCCACGTCACGTCGCCGAGGGCAGGCCAGTTGAAGATCTCGCGCGACGCCACGACATGCGGCGCGCTTTTCGCGTCGATGATCGTCGCGGTCGTACCGCCGAGGAGGAGAAACTCGTCTCCGCTCGTGGCCAGGGAGAGCGAGGTGGCGCCGGGCAGTTCCAGCGGTGTGTCATCGCGAACGTCGCCATTCGCAGCGAGGCGCACGGCGAACGTCTTCTCCGAGTCGGCGCCCGCACACGGCGGGAAGAAACAGGGCGGACGCTGCTCCTCGGTCCAGACGAGCAGCGTCGTCGTGCCGTTCGACGCCACCGTGGCGGCGAGAAACCCGCGCCACCAGTCCGGCTCCGTCAGCGGTGTCTCGACCTCGAGCTTCCGCGGCGCCGACGGAATCCCGGCACGCGAAACGGTGGCGATGTGAATGGTGTCGTACAGGACCCAGGTCACGGCCCACCGGTCGCCGGTCCATGCGGCGGACGTCGACATGCCCCACCACGCCTGTCCGCTCAGATCGGCGATCACGATCGGCTCCGCGTCGACCGGCCGGCCGTCGAAAGTGACGCGTGTGGCCAGCAGCTTGCCGTCCCGTTGCGCGACGGCGAGGTAGTGCGTCCCGTTCCACGCCAGCTCGCGCGCGGAGAGATGGGCGGGATGAAGGATGTTGTCGGTGAGCGGTACGCCGTCCAGTCCGAGCGAAGCGGCGCGGACATACGCGGCGATCCCGGTGACATCGGTCCAGGCCGCGAGGTACCGCCCGCCGGCGGCCGCCAGGGCCGGCTGCGTCTGCCGGGTGCGTGATCGCGACAGCAGCTCGGCCGGACCGGCACTGCCGTTCGGCGCGACGGCCACTCCTTCCACGCGGTACGGCAGATCTCTGGCGGGCGTGTAGGCGACGAAGAGCACGTTCCCGTTCGCCGCTGCCGCCGGGGAGAGCGCCGATTCACTGAGCCGGGAGACGACGTGCGCTGCGGCCTCATCGAAGGTCAGCGTCTCTAGGGCCATCCCTGAGCCCGGGAGCAGCCGGTCGTAGAGGAGCACGTAGTCGTCGCCGCTGCGCAGCAGCGCGATCGCGCGCACCGATGACGAGTCGAAGGTATGGCGCACCCGGATGTCCCGGATCTCGCCGGTGCGCGCGATCACGACGGACTTCATCTCCGTGCGTTGCGCGTTGCCGGTGGTCCAGACCGCGAGCGCGTCGCCGTTCGGCAGCGGTGCAATCACCGGCACCCACGGCGTGAGCCCGCCCGGCGTGGCAGCGGCGATCGGCTCGATCGGTGTCGAAACCACCTCGCCGGCCGTGGTGATGCGGAAGGCGTACACGCCCGTGTACCCGGTGGTCACCAGCGTGAACCCGTCGGCGTCCGGTTGCAGCGCAAAGGCGAACGCCGCCACTCCCAACTGCCTTCGCGGATGAAAGGCGGCGCCGTTGCGGTCGAGCAACAGGGTCTCGGAGGAGACGGTCGTGCCGGAGAAGGGGCGGTACGCCAGCAGGAAGCGCGTCCCGTTCCATGCCACGCGCAGGTCCATCAGGCGGGGCAGCGAGAGCGTCCGCGTGCGGATCAGGCGTCCGTCGAGATCGATGTCCGTGAGGAGCGTCTCCTCGCCGATGGAGAAGAGCGCGAAGGAGTCGCCGGTCGAGACGAGCTGCACCGGCTGTCCCGTCAGCGGCATGATGGGGAAAGCCAGGTCCGTCGTCTTGCGGCCGGACGCGTCGCTGAAGGAGCCCTTCAGGTGCACGCCGATGCTGTCCATCGACTCCACCCAGACGGTGAGGAAGCGATCGCCGGCGAAGGCGACCAGCGGGCCGGTGGCGTGGTACGAGTTGGGACCGCCGCCGCGCGGTGCGAGCTCACGTCCCGCGGCAACGGCAGGCGAGGCGAGGATGACGAGTGAAAGAGCGAGGACGAACTTCCGGAGGAGCACCATGGGCTCCGTTGATTATGCCATAGCGGCATTTAATTATTGAGTGATGGTTGCCCGCACGCCGATGACCGTTTCCACCGTCCGCTCGATCTCCTCGGCGGTCGTGTAGCGGGACAGCGAGAAGCGCACCGCGCCCATGGCCACGCGCAGCGGGGCGCCCATGGCCTTCATCGTGCCGCTCGGCTCGACTTTGCCGGAGTGACAGGCCGCACCGGCGGAGACGCAGATGCCGGCGGTGTCGAGCGCGCGGACGATCTCGTCCGCCGCGGTATCGTGGAAAGAGATGTTGGCCGTGTTCCCGAGCCGGGGCTGCGTGCCGCCGTTGACCGAAGTGTCGGCGACGCGGGTGAGGATCGACGACTCGAGCCGGTCGCGCAGCGCTTCGACGCGCGCGTAACCGGCGAGCGCTTCGCGCGCGAGCCGCGACGCGGTGGCCAGGCCGACGATCGACGGGACGGGCTCAGTGCCGGAGCGCAGGCCGAGCTCCTGACCGCCGCCGTACCAGAGCGGCTGCAGCGTGAGTCCGCGGCGGATGGTCAGCGCGCCGATGCCTTTCGGCGCGTGGAACTTGTGTCCGGAGATGGTAATGAAGTCGGCGCCGAGGGCGCCCTGGTTGATGGCGATCTTCCCCGCGGCCTGGACCGCGTCGACGTGCATCAGCGCGCCGCGCGCGTGGGCCAGCTCCGCGATCCGTGAGACCGGATGGATGACGCCGGTCTCGTTCTGGGCCAGCATGACCGTGACGAGCAGCGTGCGCTCGTCGATGGCGTCGCGCATGCGGTCGAGGTCGATTGCACCGCTGGGATCCACGGGCACGATGACCAGCTCGAGCAGGCCCGCGGTCTCGAGAGCGCGCAGCAGCGTGAGCACCGAGGGATGCTCGACGGAGGTCGTGACGACGCGCCGCCTCTCGGGGCGACGCTCGATGAGCCCCCGCAGCACCATGGCGTTCCCCTCGGTGCCGCAACTGGTGAAGATGACCTCGGACGCCTCGCAGCCGAGGAGCAGCGCCACGTCGGCGCGGGAGGCCTCGATGGCGTCGTGTGACTGGCGGCCAAGGGAGTGGATCGCGTGGGCGTTGCCGTACTGCTCGCGATAGAACGGCGTCATCGCCGAGAGCACTTCGTCGGCGACGCGGGTGGTGGCGTTGTTGTCGAGATAGATCACGGGACGCGCATTTTATCGATTTTGCACTTCTCTGACGCGCGCCCCACGCGGGCATCACGATGCTGCGGCCGAGGCTGGAGAAGATGACGAATTTTTACGGCCGCTGGAACGTGCAAGTGACTGCGTGTGCCTACACTGACACTCATACAGCGCACCGTTTTCGAGAACCGGCAGCGTGTTGTATGAGAGAGAGCAGACGGCCCGGTGGCGAAAGTCATCGGGCCGGATGCTTTTTGGACGATCCCCTACATATCCATGAGGAAGTCGTCGGGGCCGGAGCTGGCGTCGTATTCGGCCTGCAGGTCGGTCTTGTGCTTCCACTCCATCTCGGCCAGCTCGACGAACAGGCGGCCCAGCTCGGTGGTCGCCGGCACGCGCTCGGCCAGAAACCGGTAGTGGCTCTCGGAGTCGCGTTCTCGCTCGAGCGCGTACTTGAGGGCGCGGCTGAGGTCGAGGTTGGCGATCTCGGAGGGGAGGTCGATGGTCACGGGCTCCGGATCGGGCGGGTTGTTGCCGGTCATCTCCCGATACCGTCGCTCCAGCTTGGCCCGGTGGACGAGCTCCATGTCCGATAGCTCGAGCAATCGCCGCCGCACTTCCGGCGCACCGGCCCGCTCGGCCATCCGCTGGTAGTACACCCGCGTCGCCACCTCGGACTGGATGGCCTCGCGCAGCACTTCCTCAATTGTCGTCTCGAGCGGCTTCATGAACCCGTCCGCATCATAACGCGGCTCTTCGCCCACCGCCCGGGGACGACGGGAGGCCTCCGGCGGGCCGGTGCGACCGGCAGTCATCCACGCTGTCATCCCGAGCGTGAGTCGAGGGACCTGGGCGGCGCGGGGGCGCCATGCTCATGCATCGTGCCCCCCGCCCGCCCAGGTCCCTCGACTCACGCTCGGGATGACAAACCTTTTGCGTCATCACCAATCAACCAGCGCTGCCGGTCGCACCGGCCCGCCGGAGGCCCCTCGTCGCCCCGGGCGGGTGCGACGAGTTACGCGCCGCGGTACACGTCGGGGTTGGGCGGGTCCTGGTCCTCGTACGGGGCTTCGCGGAGAGGCTGGCCGATGCCGGTGCCGCCGGCCGTGCCGCGCTTCTCCATCTCCGCGTAGTACGGGCGCCAGCCCATTGGTCCCACAGGAAAATTCGGAGGGACGACGAGATCGCGCAGGCCGACCACGGCCCGGGCGCGCGTGTCGATGGCCATCTCGTAGTCGCGGGTCATGTAGATCGCATCCTCGGGGCAGGCATCCACGCAGTAGCCGCAGAACACGCAGCGCAGCAGGTCGATGTCGTAGCGCACCGGGAACTTCTCGCGCGTGCGCTGGTCTTCGCCCGCCTCGATCGTGATGCATTCCGCGGGGCACGCCGTCGAGCACATGTAGCAGGCCACGCAGCGCGTCGTCCCGTCCTCGCGCGTGGTGAGGATGTGGCGGCCGCGGAAGCGCTCCGAGTAGACGCGCTTGACCTCGGGGTACGAGATCGTCGGCAGCCCCTTCATGTTGAACAGATTCTTCAGGAGATGCTTGAGCGTGCGCGTCAGGCCGCCGAACACCTGCGGCAGATACGTGCGCTCGAGGAGCGTCATCGGCTCGCGCTCGACGCGGACGACGCCTGCGGAAACTCGGGTGATGGCCATGCTAGTGGTCCAGTTCTCCGGCAATGATGTTCAGCGAGCCGAGGGTGGCGATGGCGTCGGGGATGGTCTGACCGGCGATCATCTTCCCGTACGCCTCGAAGATCGGGAAGCAGGGCGGCCGGGCGCGCACGCGGTACGGATTCTTCGTGCCGTCGGAGACGAGGTAGAAGCCGACCTCGCCGTTGCCGCCCTCGACCTGGAAATACGTCTCGCCGACCGGCGGCTGGATGCCGTGCATGATCAGCTTGAAGTGGTAGATCAGCGACTCCATCTCGTTGTAGACCTTCGCCTTCGGCGGCAGGGCCACGTACGGATTGTCGACCATCACCGGCCCGGGAGGCAGCCCGCGGTTGATGGCCTGCTGCAGGATGCGCAGTGACTGGCGCATCTCCTCGAAGCGCACCAGGAAGCGCGCGTACGTGTCGCCGCCCTCGGCGATGGGGACGTCCCAGTCGTACGTGTCATAGCCGAGGTACGGGTTCGACTTGCGGACGTCGAACGGCACGCCCGTGGCGCGAAGGCAGGGACCGGTGAAGCCAAAGTTGATTGCGTCCTTCTGCGACAGCACGCCGACGCCTTCGACGCGGTCGCGGAAGATGCGGTTCTTCATGATCAGCGCTTCGACCTCGTCGACGAACTTCGGCAGCATGTTGACGATCTTCTGCGCGTTGGCGAGAAAGTCCGTCGGCACGTCCACCGCCAGGCCGCCGATGCGGAGGTAGCTCGGGAGGAGACGCGCGCCGCTGCACGACTCGGCCAGGGCGATGATCTCCTCACGGGGCTGGAAGAGGTACCAGAAGTTGGTCAGCGCGCCGAGGTCGACCAAGTTCGTGCCGATGCAGACGATGTGGTCCGCGATGCGGTAGAACTCGGAGAGCATGAGGCGCACGTGCTGTGCGCGCTCGGGGGCGGTCAGGCCGAGCATCTTCTCGACGGCCATGCAGTAGCCGACGTTGTTGATGACCGCGGAGCAGTAATTCAGCCGGTCCGTGAACGGGATGACCTGCTGATAGGTGTGCGTCTCGGACATCTTCTCGAAGCAGCGGTGCAGGTACCCGATCTCCTGTTCGCTGCCGACGATGGTCTCGCCGTCGAGCACGACCACCACGCGCAGAGTGCCGTGCATGGCCGGGTGGGACGGTCCGAGGTTGAGGATCACGCGCTCGTAGTCGGAGTCCTCTTCTTCCCGCACGAACTCAGGCACGATCTTCGGCACCAGCGCGCTGATGCCCGACTCCCCGAGCAGCCAGCGCTGGGCCGGGTCGTAGTCCTTGCGCAGGGGATGGCCCTGGAAGTTGTCGTGGGTGAGGATGCGGCGCAGGTTCGGATGTCCGTCGAACTTGATGCCGTACATGTCGAACACTTCGCGCTCGTACCAGTCGTAGCCCTGGAACACGTGCACGGACGTGGGGACGCTCTCGTTCTCCGCCACGCGCACCTTGAGGCGCACGCGCTCGTTGTTGGCGAGCGAGTACAACTGATACAGCACGTCGAAGCGCTTCGCGCGGTGCGGGTAGTCCGCGCCGAAGAGGTCGAGGGGCATGGTGAAGCGCAGCTCGGGATGATCGTGCAGCGCCTGCAGCACCGTCGCGATCTCCGCGGTCTCCACGAGGAACGTCGGCAGGTCCTGTCCCGGCTCCTGCGTCAGGCCGGGCACTTTCGTCGCGATCTCCGCGCCGCGCGCGTCCATCACCGCGGCGTCCGCGGGGACGTACGGCGTGCGGTTCGTCGGCGCGGGGCCGGTGTAGGGGATGGCGCTGAATTTGGTGAGGGTACTCATAGATGATGTGAACCTCGACGGTTCAACCTCTCTTGATCTCTCCGCGCTGGACCTTTTCGCGGAGCTTGAGGATGGCGTACATCAGGCCGTCCGGCGTCGGCGGGCAGCCCGGCACCCAGATGTCGACCGGGATGATCTCGTCGATGCCCTGCACGACGTGGTACGCGCGGTAGAAGCCGCCCGAGGTGGCGCAGGCGCCCATGGCGATGACGTACTTTGGCTCCGGCATCTGGTCGTAGATCTTCTTCAGCACCGGCGCGATCTTGTCGACGATGGTGCCGGCCACGATCAGCAGGTCGGCCTGGCGCGGCGAGAAGCGCACCGTCTCCGCGCCGAAGCGGGAGATGTCGTAGTGCGACGAGACCATGGACATGAACTCGATGGCGCAGCAGGCTGTGCCGAAGGGGAGGGGCCACAGGGAGTTGCCGCGTGCCCAGTCGACAGCCGCGTCGAACTTGGTGGTGAGATACGACCCGCTGCCGAGGTCTTCGACCTCGCGGTCGGCCTCGCCGGGCAGCGTGATCAGGCCCTTTTCCGCACCCTCTCCCGGCGCCACGCCGGCCTTGCGCGGGATGATGGAATCCGTTCTCTCAATCTTTTGAACAGGCATAAGTTAGCTCGTACGACGGGCGGGATTCTATGGATTAGAGAAACTTTTCACAAGCGAGGGAAAACCCGTGAGCCGAGGTCCGATGCGAGTGTCATGCACAAGTGCCGACACCTTCATTGCACCCACGCAAAGAAAGACGACCGGCCCGCCGGAGGCCTCCCGTCGTCTTTCTTTGCGTGGCTCACTTCTTCAGACGCGCGAGTTTTTCTTCCGCGCTCCGCTTCATCCCTTCGCGCTGCGGCGCCGTAGCCTTGTCGATGAGCCGCAGCGCCCGCTCGGCGGCGGCGATGGCCTCGGCGTTGCGGCCCGCGGCTTCGTAGGCATCGCCGACGGAGTCGTGGGGGTTGGGCGATTCGGGAAAGGCCGTGGCGACGTACTCGAGCACGCCCACGGCTTCGGCGACTTTCTGCTGGGCGAGCAGCGTGTAGCCGAATGTATTCAGCGTCCGCTCCTGCAGCAGGTAGGCGTCCGGGTGCGTCTGTTTCAGCTCCTTCAGATGGGCCACGCCGCTGGCGATGCCCTGCTCGAAGATGAGCTGCTGCAACTGGGAGAGCCGCATCGGCTCCTTGCGCGGCGTCGGCGTGTTGGTGAGGTGGAACTGCAGAAAGTCGAGTGTCTGGGTGATGATCTGCTTCGACTCCGGCGTGTCGTTCTCGAGGTCGAACCCATGCACGCCCTCGGGGTAATTGACGAGCGTCACCGGCGCCTCGATCCCCACGGCCTGCGACACCCAGCGGTCGATGGATGCGTTCAGGTCCGGCGCGTCGAGTCCCGCGCGCGCGACGTACACCGGCGTGCTGAGGTTGTTCGCCGGCACCGTCTCCATGACGCCGTAATAGAAGACCGCGGCCCGGAACTCGCCGCCGCGCGAGTCGAGGAGCGCCGTCCCCAGACGCACGTTCGCCGAACAGGCCCAGATGGCGATGCGGCTTGCGTCGATGCCGAGGTCGTTCGCGTGCGTCTTCACGTAACGCAGCAGCGCGTCGGCCTGCTTCGCCACGTCCTCGCCCGAGGTCTCGTGACTGATGGCCGCCATCCCCCGCGTCGCCACGAGGCGCGGCCAGGACGTGTACTGTCCCCACTCCTTCAACTCGGGGCGCGCCACGCCGTTCAGGAAGATGACCAGCGGCAGGTTCTTCTTCGCGCCCTTCGGCCGATACAGATCCAGCTTCCGCTCGCCGTCATACACCACGTTCTTCCGCACCTCGACGCTCTCCATCCCCGGCACCTTCAGGACCGCCGGAGGATTGAGCTGCGCCTGCAACGCTGAGGCGAGAAGGAGAAGAGCGGGAAGAAGGAGCTTCAGCATGCGCCGAATGGTACGCGGGGAGATGTTGCACGGGGATGGAGGAAGGTCACGAGCGGGTTACGGAGGGGAAGGAGCGGTTTGTCATCCCGAGCGTGAGTCGAGGGACCTGGGTGGGCGGGCGGCGGCAGGCACGTGCATCGTGCCACCCACCCGCCCAGGTCCCTCGACTCACGCTCGGGATGACAGCGGTGGACGCGCTACGCGCGGCGGGACAAGAAGAACTCTTCCAGCCGATCCGCCACGTGCTCCACCCGCCATTGCTCCGCCACCTCCCGCCCGCGCGTGCGAATGCGCTCGCGGAGCGCGGCGTCGGAGAGCAGCTCGATCAACCGTTCGCCGAGCTCGATGGCGTTGTCCTCGGGGGCGAAGAGGGCGTAGTCGCGCTGTTCGTCGAAGGACAGGAACGACGGGATCGACGTCAGCACGCAGGGGATGCCCGAGGCCATGGCCTCGGCGGCGGGAAGGCCGAAGCCTTCCTCCTTGTGATTCGGCGCCAGCAGCACGTCGCACGAGTGCACGAGCCGCGTCATCTCCGCGGTCGTCAGCGCGACGTGGAACTCCTGCACGTTCTCCAGCGGCTCCTCGCGCGACGGTGCCCACGGCGAGACGCGGATCAGGTCGAGCTTCTGATGGAACCACCGCGCGTGCGCCACCGCGCCGTAGCCCTCGGGGAGCCCGCGCAAGTCGGCCTGCGCCTGCCCGCACATCAGCACGCGCAACGGCTCGTGCTCGCGCGGCGTGACCGGGCGATAGAACTCGTCCTCGACCACTTGGCCGATGTACGTCACGTCGTCGCTGAAGCGGCGGCAGATCGGGACCAGCGACTTCGTCACCACGAGCTTCGGGATCGGCAGCGAGTACACGGCGTCGATCTGATCGCGGATCGGCTCGTACACCGAGAACGCGCCTTCGTAGCCCTGGCAGAGATGCACCGCCCGCTCGCCGGCCAGCGCGTGCGCGTACGGCACCGTTACCCAGAACGTGCCGACCACGAAGTCGTCGCCGCTGGCGTCGTACTCGCGGAAGTCGTCCACGTATACCCACTCCGCGCGCGAGCTGCGCCACGTCAGCGGGAGTCCCTTCGTCACCATCCGCACGCGATGCCCGCGGGCGATCAGCGCGTCGGCGTGCACGAGCTGCACGCGCACGCCGCCCGACTGGTCGGTGTCTTCGACGAGATAGGTGATGTTCATTCCGGATTGCGCGCGATCACGTAGTAGCCGGTCGGCATCAAGTCGTCCCGCGAGTGCGCGATCCCGGCCGCCTCGAGCCCGCGCAGCAGCTCCTCGCGCGCCGGCGTGGCCACGAGGTCCTGCGGCGCCACTTCGACGATCGTCCAGCCGGCGATGGTCAGCATGTCCTCGATCGACTGGCGCGTGAAGAAGCGCAGGTGACCGACGCACGTCAGTCCCATGTAGACGTAGTCGAACCGTCCGTGCAGGAGGTCGTTCACGAGCGATGCGTTGGCCAGGTTGGGGATGCTCAGCAGGAGATGTCCGCCCGGCGTGGCCACGTTGCGCAGGTCGGCCAGGAAGGACCACGGTTCGTCGAGGTGCTCGACGATGTCGCCGCCGATGATCCACTCGAACCGCTCGTCCATGATCGAGACGATCTCGCGCACGTCGCCGCGATACACGGCGTCGATCCGTTTCTCCGCCACCGCCGCCGCCTCGGGGTCGAGCTCGATGCCGACCACGCGGCACTTCTGCCGCTTCTTCAGCGCCTCGCCCAGCGGCGCCTCCCCGCAGCCGAACTCCAGGATCGACTTCGCCTCGGGGCTGATGCGGTCCAGAAGGTCATGCCGCGTCTGCCCCCTCAGCGAGCTCCAGCGGTGGACGTAGTCGGTCGCGGAGATGGCCACGTCGCGCCCGACCAGGACGTCGCGCAGCGGGCCTTCGATCGTGTCGAGCAGCTCCGTCCTGCAGAGGAACGCGCCGGGATCGGTGCGGTCCCACGTCACGCGCTCGACGGACGGCGTCTCGGCTGCCAGCGTCTCAACGGCCTCCTGCAGCTCGCGCAGGGTGAGGTACGGCGTGGGCGGATTGCGGAGCTGTTTCGGATGCTCCGACGCGTTCGCCACCGGGACGATCGCCGCGGCACCGCTCGCTTCGAGCGCGTCGCGCAGCCGCGTGGCCAGCGCCGAGGAGGGAAGGAGCAGCGGGTCGGTGATGACCAGGACGTGCTGCGCCTCGACGTCCCCCGCGACGTCCGCGGCGGCCTCGTTCAGCTCGTAGAAAATGACCCGCGCGCCCTCACGCCGGAGCAGCATCTGCGTCTGCCACGACGCGTAACGTTCTTCGATGGCGGAGTGCTCGTACCGGGGGTAGAGGACGGCAATGGGCATGGCCGGGCGCATCATACGCGGAACATGCCAGCGGTCCACCGCTGTTGAGGCGTCGGAAGATGTTGCGAGTCAGCCCTTTCCTGCACGTCGACGCGGAGCGGATCTACGACCCGCTGACCGACCGCGCGCTCGTGCCCGGCGACGAGGGCTACGCGCACTTTCGCGCCTTCGAATCGGGCAGCGACGCGCATGAGAGTCTGGAGCGCGACGGCTGGCTGCTGCGCAACGGCAGCGACCTCTCCCGGCGCCATCATCTGAAGATCGTCTCCCTCGAGACGCTGACGACCTGCAACCAGAAGTGCTACTTCTGCCCCGTCTCTATCGCCCCCCGCGAGGACTACGCGATGACGGACGAGCTCTTCGCCCGGATCGTCGAGGAGTTGATCGCGTTCCGCGGGACGCTGCAGAGCGTCTTCCTCCAGAGCTACAACGAGCCGACGCTCGACCGCCGCTTCCTCGACCAGGTCCGGACGCTGATGGCCAATGGTCTCCCCGTCGCTGTTCTCAGCAACGGCTCCGGCTTCACCCCCGCGAAGACCGACGCGCTCATCGAGATGGGCGGTCTCCGCTATCTCTGCATCAATCTCTCGACGCTCGACCGCGAGCGCTACCAGCGCGACCGCGGCGCCGATCATCTGCCGGCCGTGCTCCGCAATCTCGAGCACATGCAGGACCAGCCGCTCGCCCAGCAGATGAACATCGTGGTCCTCGGCACCGGCGACGCGACCCATGAAGCCGACTACGACACGATCCGCGAACGCTTCGCCGCCACTCGCTTCACAGTGGAGAAGCACATCGTCATGGACCGCGCCGGCTGGCTCGACGTCGGCCTCAAGGCCGCCGACCGCATGCGCCCCCTGGCCGGCTGCGACAACGTCGGCTCCCGCCCCCTGCAACACCTCCACATCACGCCGCACGGCAAGTGCGTGCTCTGCTGCGAGGACTACGACGAAAAGTACGTCGTCGGCGATCTCACGCGGAGCACGATCGCCGAGGTGCTGGAGAGCGACGAGATCGCGAAGCTGCGCCGCTGGGTCTACGGCATCGACGAGGCCCCCGCCGACTTCATGTGCCGCGACTGCGTGTTCGCCCGTCGCTCGTAGGCAACAGGGAACGACGAGGGGCCTCCGGCGGGCCGGTGCGACCGGCAGCCCTGGTTGAGCCCATGTCGTCGCGCAAACGCGTGTTTCGTCGACAGGCGTGCATCCTGGCTAGGCCAACCAGCGCTGCCGGTCGCACCGGCCCGCCGGAGGCCCCCCGTCGTCTCTCTCCCTAGTGCCGCGCCGAACGACGACGGCCACCGGTGAATGGCGTTCCGATGCGGATGGCGTGATTGAACGGGTCGGCGATCGCGACGCGGCCGTCCGGCAGCAGCGCGAGGCCGTCCGGGAAAGCGAAGCGGGCGCGGGTGGCGACGCCGTTCACGTTGCCGGGGGAGCCGGCCAGGCCGGCCACGATCGTCACCTCGCCGTCCGTGGTGACGCGGCGGATCACGTGCTCGTAGTCGGAGACGTAGAGAGTCCCCGCCGCGTCCGAGACCACACCGCTCGGGCCGAAGAGACCGCGGGCGTACGTCGTCGTCACGCCCGTGGGCGTGATGCGGCGGACCACATTGTTTCCCCAGTCCGCCACGTACACATTGCGCGCGGCGTCGAGGGCGACGCCGGTCGGGAACGAAAAGCGCGCGTTGGTGCCGGTGCCGTCGAAGTAGCCCTGGCGGTCGCCCGCCAGCACCGACACGTTCCCGTTCGGATCGATCAGGTGAATGCGATGCGTGCCAAGACTGGCCACGTAGAGGAAGCCGGACGAGTCGACGGCGATCCCCCACGGCGTCGACACCGTGGCCACGGACCCGACGAAGCCGCCATTGGGCGTGACGCGGTACACCCGGCCCGCGCCGTTGTCGGTCACATAGAGATTGCCGTCGGGACCGACGGCGATGCCCGCCGCCAGTGAGAAGCCGCTGGCCACCGTCGACACCACACCCGCGGGCGTGATCCTGCGCACCTGCGTCGTCTCCGCGACGTACACGTTCCCCGCACCGTCGGCCGCCACGCCGTACGGATAATTGAAGCGCGCCGCGCTGGCCGCTCCGTTCGTGTTGCCCGGCTGCGGCAGCGAGCCGGCGATCAGCGTCAGCGTTCCGCCCGACACTCTCCGCACCGAATGATTCATAGCCTCCGTGAGGTACATCGCCCCGTCGCTGCCGCGCGTTACGCCGGAGGGGTAACTCAGTCCGGTCGGTCCCACGACCGTCGTCACCGCGCCCGCGGGCGTGACGCGCCGCACCTTGAAATTCTCCTGATCGGCGACGAACACGTTGCCGGACGGATCGACGTCCAGTCCCCACGGACTGTTGAACAGCGCCGCCGAGCCGTTGTCGTCGCGGTCGCCGGCGATGTTCCCCGCCACCGTCGTCACGACGGCGGCCGGTGTGACGCGGCGGATGCGGTGCGAGCCAAAGTCGGTGACGTAGAAGTTACCCGTGGTCGGATCGAGGGCGACGTCCGAGGGGAAGTGGAAGCGGGCGGCGGCGCCGGTGCCGTTGTTCGTGGCCGCGGAGAGCATCGTCCCCGCGAACGTGATCGCCGTGCCGTCCTCCGATACCTTGCGGATTACGTGATTGCTCGTGTCGGCGACGTAGATCTCCGCGTCGTTGCCGACCACCAGCCCGCGCGGAAAGGCAAAGCGTGCGGCCGTACCGCGCGCGTCGGCGGAGCCGAACACGCCGGGCAGGCCGGAGATCGTCGTCACCGTGCCGCCGAGCGTCACGCGGCGGATGACGTGATTGTCCTTGTCCGAGACCCACAGCACGTCGCGGAACGGGTCGTACGCGATGCCGGCCGGGAAGCGAAAGTGCGCGGCGGTGCCGGTGCCGTCGCTGAAGCCGGCCACGCCGGGGTTGCCGGCCAGCGTCGTCACGACGCCCGCGGCCGTCACCCTGCGGATGGCGTGGTTCCCCGTGTCGGCGACGTAGAAGTTCCCCACATTGTCGGCGGCGATGGCCCGCGGCGCGGAGAAGCGCGCATTCGCGCCCGTACCGTCGGCGTGACCCCCGCCCGTCGTCGGGCCGGCCAAGGTTTCGATGAGAAGGTTCTGCGAGTGCGCGGGGAGCGCGGTCAGGGTGAGAGCGGTGAAGAGGATGGCATTCCGGAGCACGGGTCTTCCTTTCGGAGAAGCGAAAACAACCGGTAGCCGTAAATGCCGTTTGCGTACCGCTCGCGGTACTTCGCGCCGCTGACGACGAGCTCGTCCACCTGCTCGCTGGTAATGCCGAGGTCGGCGATGAGGCGCTCGCGATAGGCGGGGATGCGGTGCGTGAAGTAGTCCATCGTCGGGGCCGCCTCTTTCGAGTAGTCGACCTCTTCGGTGACGGTGAAGCCGTGCCGCTCCGCCGCCGCGAGGAAGCCTTCCCGCGAGCGCAACGCCCCTTCTTCGTCGAGCGGCTGCAGCGCGAACTCGTCCAGCACGAGCACGCGCGGCGACAGCGCGGCCGCCTTCGCGAACAGCGCCTCGGAGTCGATGTATTGCGACGACTCCTGGAACAGGATCGCGTCGAACGTGTGATCGCCGGCGTCGAGCGTCTCGAACGCGGCGCAGCGCACCGGCAGGCCGTCGTACTTTTCGCGGACCATGGCGATCTGGTGCTCGTCGGGTGTGATCCCGAAGGGGAGATAGCCCTTCACCGCCAGCCAGCCGAGAGTCGTGCCCAGGCCGATGCCGACGTCGAGGATCTTCGCCGGCGCCGGCGGAAGCCGCGACAGCAGCACCTCGGTGGAGCGTTCCTGCGCCGTCCAGAGCGTGTCGTTCGGGTGCGTCCAGAGGCCGTAGTGGAGGTAGATCACCCGCCCTTCCTCATGCGCGATGATGTGCATGAAAACGTTGAGCGGGTAGGTAAACGCACGCCACGGTAGCGATTCCGGCGACACAGGCGCATTCTATGTGCTGACAGAAACTGTGAAGCCGTTCGCATCAGTGCTGTTTCTGCTGGGTGTGGTCGCCGTCCTTTACCGGAAGGTGACGCGACTCTGGTGGACGTACGACGACCCGTGGAACCTCCACGTCAGTCTCGTGCGGCGATGGACCGACGCCTTCACCATGGCCGACATCTGGCCGCAGCACTTCTTCACGCCGCTGCTGATCGCCACCTACGAGACGATGCTCCGCTTCGCCGGACTCGATCCCGACCACTGGTACCGCATCCAGCTCGTCCTCCTCGGCATCTGCGTCATCGCCGTCTTCTTCGCCCTCCGCCTCTACGTCGACACCGTCCCGGCCCTCGGCGGCGCGCTGGTCTTCGCCGCCGGGCCGCCGCTGTGCGCCTTCGCCACGCAGCTGATGGTGGTGCACTACCTCGAGGCTATCCTCCTCGGCACGCTGGCCACCATCGTCTACGTGCTCGCCTTCCGCCGGCGCTCCATCAGCCTGGAGGCGCTCTCCGCGCTGCTCTACTTCGGGGCCATGCTGGCCAAGGTCATGGCCGCGCCGCTGCCGCTGCTCCTGCTGTTCCTGCCGGAGAGCACGTTCCGCGTCCGCGCGCGGCACCTGCTGTTCCACACGATCGCCCTCGGCGCGTACTTCGTCTGGCGCTACCAGGTCATCGGGACGATCTTCGGAGGCTACGGCTGGGCCATCGCGCCGTCCGAGGTGCCGAAGCTGCTGGCCATGCTGCCGCTGAAAGTCGTGCTGGCGTTCGCCGGCGCGGGGATCGGCGTGGGACTGGTGTGCGTGGCGCTGCTGTCGGTCGGTATGGCCTGCGCGATCCGCACGCGGCAGGCGCTGCTCTTCGCAGGCGTGACGCTGCTCTTCGCCGTCGCGCCGATCATCCCCGTGTCGAAGGAGATGCAGCCGTGGTACGCGGTGCTCCCCTGGCTCTGGTTCTGCGTCGTCTTCACTCTCGGCGCGGCGAAGCTGACGCCGAACGCGCGCTACGCGCTGCTGGCCATCACCGGCGTCGCCGTCATCGTGGCCAACCGGCAGGAGTGGCGCCGCGAGTACACCAGCGCGCTGCGCATGAGCGACGAGGCGCGCGCCTACATGACGCTCGACAGCATGTCGCTGCTGCGTCGTCCGGCCATCCCGCCGTCGTCGATGCCCGAGCTGCGCTGGCTGAAGGAAGAGCACCTGCAGCAGGCCCGCGGCGCGGGCTGGTTCTACGACGACCTCTATCTCTGCAGCTCCGCGCTGACGGGGAAGCGGATCTACGAGTACCTGCCGTCGCGCAGGGAAGTGGCCGAGGTCACGGCACGCATCCCCGACTTGGCGCGCGCGTACTGCTCATCGATCCGCGAGAGCGCGCCTCTGCGCGTGGAGTTCCACCATCGCGACGACACGCTGCGCTGGCGCTTCGCCCCGTATCGCGACGGGCGCTGGAGCGTGGTCGTGGCCGGCGGGATGATGGCGTACGAGGTCCGCCCCGAGGACGGTTTCCGCCTGGCCGGCGTGCCGGGTCTGGCGTTGCGCGTGCGCTACGAGTCGCCGGAAGGTTGGGTGACGTATTCGCCGGAGATCGCACTAGACTTCGCGCGGCAGCCCGACCTCGTATGGCACCGCTGAAGCTCAACTACGACCCGCACACCCTCCGCCCCTCGTACACGAACGCCGAACCGTTCCCGCACATCGTGCTCGACGGCCTGTTCGACGACGCCGCTCTCGAGCCGGTGCTGGAGGACTTCCCGAAACCCGACGAGACGCGCTGGCTGCGCTTCGATTCGCCGACGGAGAAGAAGCTCGGCTTCTACCACGAGGTCAGCACCATCACCGACCGCGTGCGCCGCTTCCTCGACGCGATGAACGGCTTCGAGCTGCTGATGTTCCTCGAGGTGTTGACCGGCATCGACGGCCTGATCCCCGATCCCTACTTTGGCGGCGGCGGCCTGCACCAGATCGAGCCCGGCGGCTTCCTGAAAGTCCACGCCGACTTCAACGTCCATCCGAAGCTGCAGCTCGATCGCCGCGTCAATCTGCTGATCTACATGAACCCGGGGTGGCAGGAGACGTGGGGCGGCGATCTCGAGCTGTGGGATGGGACATCGTGCGCGAAGAAGATCGCCCCGCTGTTCAACCGCACCGTGATCTTCTCGACCACGGACACCTCCTTCCACGGCCACCCGCACCCGCTGCTCTCGCCCCCCGGCGTGACGCGCAAGTCGGTCTCGCTCTACTACTACACGGCGGGCCGCCCCGAGGAGGAGCGCTCCGCCCCCCACGACACGCTGTTTCTATAGACTTCCCGCATGAAGCACCTCCTGCTGCTCCTCGCGATCGCCGGTATCGCCTGCCGCTACGAGCGACCGCCCGCCCAGGGCGCGCGTCCGCAGCTCCGGCAGCGGACGGTCTGGCAGCGCACCGACCTCTCCGGGAAGCGCATCGCCGAAAAGTTCGTGCTGCAGCCGAAGGTGCTGTCGCGCTGCGAGGCGGGGTCGCAACTCGGCGGCGATCAGCTCGTGGCCACGCCGGCGAGCACGTTCCGGAAAGGAGAGTCGATGTACCTCACCATGTGGCTGGCCCAGGCCCCCGAGGGATTACAAGTCGCGATGCGCGTCGTCGATGAAGCGGGCAACGAGATCGGCACCGCGCGCCGCGATGACGCCGGCGGGGTGCGCGCCGTGACCATGCAGGTCGGCGAGGAGCTCGAGCCGGGCCGGTACACGCTCGAGGGATTCTGGGGCGGCAACCTCGTTTGCGAGAAACCGGTCTCAGTTGTGGCTGGGGTCGACGGGGCGGCGGTAGGGCGCTAGAAACGCCAGGCTTTCGATCCGGTTCGACAGCTCCGTCCCGATCTCCTCGGCGCGCGCGGCGACGTCGCTCAGCTCCAGCAGCTTCTGCTTCTCCTCGACGTCGAGGTTGAGCGACATGATCAGCGCGTTCGTCAGCGCGTCCAGGTCCACCGTCTCGATCTCCGGCACCGAGGTCTCGTCGGGGAGGTACTGCAGATACTGCCGCGAGAGGTCCGCCAGCCACTCCCGCTGCGCGTACGACTTCTCCGCGTCGCGCGCCACCTCCGGCTCCGCGACCACGCGCGCCATGCGATACGGCGCCTTCGACACTTCCTCGAGGATGCGGAAACGCACGTCGCCGCGGACGACGAGGTTGAAGCGCCCATCGTCCAGCGGCACCGCCTTCTCGATCGTCCCCAGCGTCCCGAACGGATAGACCGGCGGCGTGCCAAAGTAGTCCGGCTCCCATCCCGGCCGCAACAGCACGATGCCGAAGCGGTGATCGCCGGCCAGCGCGTCCGAGACCATCTGCCGGTAGCGCGGCTCGAAGATGTGCAGTGGCAGGCGCGTGTGCGGAAAGAACACGAGGTTCGGCAGAGGGAACAGCGGCAGAAGGAACTCGCCCTCGGGAAGCGAAGCCATCAACACAAAACTCTAGCAGAACCACGCGTCCGCGAGGCGCGCCACTTCGTCGCGCGAGCCGCGCGTGCGCCGTAAAAGTGTCTCCCCGATGCGCGCGCTGCGCGTCGTCGCCAGCGCGGCGTCGAGGAGGCGCGGCCGCGACAGCAGCGCGGCCACGGCGCGGCTCCAGCGGATGCGCGGCGCGAAGAAGTCGTGGTGTCGCCGGCGATACTCGTTCTCCAGCTCCGCGCGCCGCGACGGCTCCTGCACCAGCCGCAGGATCACCGGCGCGGCCAGCAGCGCCGACTGGATGGCCATGGCCATGCCGTTCCCCGTCAGCGGATCGATGACGCCGGAGGCGTCGCCGATCATGAACACGCCGCCCTCCACGGCCGAGCGCGCGCGGAAGATCACCGGCTCCGAGGAGAGGAAGTGCTCCTGCGCCGGCTCGTGCGCCGCGTACAGCTCCTCGAGCTGCGGCTCCTCGGCGCGAATGGTCTCGACGAACGCATCCCAGCGTCCCTTGTGTCCCGCGAGACGGCTGCCGTGTACCAGGCCGCAGATGTTCGTGACGTTCCCCTCCACGGCGTTCACGCCGAGGTAGCCGCGGCGGAAGGCATACAAATCGATCGACCCGTTTCGCGGACCGCGGTAGTGGCGCTTGAAGCCGAAGTTGCGGTCCTTCTCCGCGACGAACGACCGCGAGAGCTCGCGGTCGAACCGTCCCCAGCGCCCCCAGGCGCCGACGATCACCTTCGCCTTCGGCAACTCACTCACCGTCACCCCGTCGCGCCGCGTCGCTCCGCGCGCTTCCGCGGTGCGCAGCAGCAGGTCGTCGAGAAACATCCGCGACACGCCGCGGGCCTCGTGCGAAAACGCGAACGTGTACGTCCGCCGCGACCCGACGATCCGGCACTCCGCGATCCGCGGCGCGCCGGCGCCGTCGATGGCGTCCAGGACGCCGAGCGGCTCCAGAATGGGCAACGCGTCGTACGACAGAAACTCGCCGCACAGCTTGTCGCGCGGAAAGAGATCGCGGTCGTACAGCGTGACCTCGACGCCACGCGCGGCGAGAAGGGCAGCCAGCGTGGCGCCCGCGGGGCCGGCGCCGATGATGGCAACGTCCGCGACGTCGTTCATCGCCACAGGAGAATCGCCCAGCGGAACGGCCACCTCCGCACGAGCTCCCGCTTCGACGCCTGCACACGGTCCGCGAGCGCACGCACCTCAGCGATCGTGTACCCCTGCCGCACCGAGGCCGGCCCGTCGAGCGCGGTGATCCGTCCCACCAGCCGCAACGCGCCGAGGATCACCATGAAGTACAGCGGGATGTAATGGCGCCGCGTATCCGTCACCGCCACCGCCCGCGCCACCCGCAGCCCCTCGCCGAGAATCCCCACGTTCTCCTCGGGCGAAAAGTGATGAAAGAAATGCGACGACGTTACCAGATCCACCGCACCATCCCGAAACGGCAACCGGTGCGCATCGCCCACGACACGATGCACGCGAGACCCATCGCGCAGATACAACAGATGCCCGATGTTGAAATCCACTCCAACGCGCAGCGGCACATCCTGCAGCGCCTCGAGCTGATCGCAAGTCCCCGCGCCGACGTCCACGATCGAGCGCGGCGAGAAGCGCCGGATCAGCTTCCGGTACATCCCGATCCCGCCGAAATACCTATTGATGAACCGCAGGTCGCGCAGCGAGCGCTGCATGTCCGCGGCAGGCGCGTCCTGCTCGTCGAGCAGCTCGTCGGACTCGATGCGCCGCGGCGTCAGCATGCGTCGCACCCGCGAAAGGGAACGACGAAGGGCCTCCGGCGGGCCGGTACGACCGGCAGCGCTTGTTGAGGCACGTGCGGTCGCGCAACTCGTGATTCGCGCGACAGGCGTGCAGTCAGGCTAGGCCAACCAGCGCTGCCGGTCGCACCGGCCCGCCAGAGGCCTCCCGTCGTTCCCTCCCGCGGATGAGTCAGCACCGCCGCATCACCAGCGCCGAGTTCTTCGACCCGAACGCGATCGTGTTGCACACTGCCACGTCGATGCGCTTGCGGCGACCGAGGTCCGTGACATAGTCCAGATCGCACTCCGGGTCGGGCGTATCCAGATTGATCGTCGGCGGCAGCAGATCGTCGCGGAACGCCATCAGCGTCGCTGCCACGCCCGCCGCGCCGCAGGCGCCCTGCGGATGGCCGATCATCGACTTCGTCGCCGAGCCGGCCAGGCGCGACAGCGCGTGCTTGCCGAAGGCCAGCTTCACCGCGCGGGTCTCGATGCGGTCGTTCAGGTCCGTCGACGTCCCGTGATAATTCACGTAATCGACCTCCGACGCATCGACGCCCGCATCCTTCATCGCCAGCTGCATCGCCCGCGCCGGCTCCTCGCCGTTCTCGTCCATGCGCACGCGATGGTACGCGTCGCACGTCGACGCATATCCGGCGATCTCCGCGTAGATGTGCGCCCCGCGCGCGCGCGCCGTCGACTCCCGCTCCATCACGAACATCCACGACCCCTCGCCGAGGACGAAACCGTCGCGATTGGCGGAGAACGGACGCGAGCCGCGCTCCGGCTCCGCGTTCCAGGAGTTCGTCATGATGCGCATGATCGAGAACCCCGTCATCACCCCCTCGGTGATCGTCGCGTCCGCGCCGCCGGTGAGCACGTAGTCGCAGACGCCCAGCTTCAGATTGCGGTACGCGTAGCCGATGGCATCCGTCGACGACGTACAGCCCGTCGAGATCAGGTGCGAGAAGCCGTGGAGGTCGTACGCCATCGACAGCTCCGAGGCGATCGTGCCGATCGTGCCGGAGGGAACCGAGTACACCGAGGCCTGGCGGACCGCGCCCTTGTACCAGAGCTCGTACATCCGCTCGCTGAACTCCACCGCCCCGCCGCCCGAGCCGAGCATCACCCCGATCGAGCGGCGCATCTCCAGATCGGCCGCCAGGGGATCGAGCTTCGCGTCGCGGAGCGCCTCGTCGGCCGCGGCGATGGCCATCGGCACCACGCGCGACACGTGGCGGATGTTCTTCGCGTCCACCCATAGCGTCGGGTCGAAGTCCACTTCGCCGGCGATCCGGCAGGGGAGGGAGCCGGGCTCGAACTGCGTGATGGTGCGGACACCGCTCCGCCCCTCGGCTGTGGCCGCGAAGTAATTCTCGCGGCCGGAGCCGTTCGGGCTGAGCACGCCGACGCCGGTAATGACGATAGGGTCGTTTCGCATGGTCTGACGTGATTCTAACGGTCGCGCTGTGGTACCTTTATTTCCGTCCGAAATGGTGCTCCTCTCCATCCGTCTGCTGGGTGACGTGTCGGCGGTCGACTATCGCGGCAACGCCTTGTCGATCGGCAACCGGCGAACGCAAGCGCTCGTCGTCTATCTGGCGATGAAGATCGGCGGGACTCCATCTCTGCGCGAGATCGGCCAACTGCTGTTCGGCGACCCCGGCGCGACGTCCGAGGTGAAGGAGCTCGCGCGCGACCTCCGCTACGCGCTGCGCTTCCTCCCGCCCGACGTGCTGATCGACGACGGCGCCACGCTGCGCTTCAACCGCGAAGTCGTCGACGTCGACGTGCAGCGCTTCAACGACACCATCTCCGCCCCGTCGCTCAACTCCATCCGCAAGGCCGCGGACATCTATCGCGGCGATCTCCTCATCACCTTCACCAGCGGCATCCCGGCGTTCGACGCCTGGATCGCCCAGCGGCGCGTCACGTTCCGCGAAGCGGCGGTGGCGATCTTCGGCAATCTGCTGACGGCGCTCATCCGCGCCGGCTGGTGGGAAGAAGCGTCCGAGGTCGCCAGCCGCCTGCTCACCCTCGACCCGGCCCAGGAAGTCGTACACCGCACGCTGATGCGCCTGCAGCTCGAGCAGGGACGCCCCGACGCCGCCATGCGCCGCTACGAAGACTGCGCCGCGGTCCTGCGCCGCGAGTACAACCGCGAGCCCGACCGCGACACCGAACTGCTGCGCCGCGAGATCGAGCGCGCCCTCGAGAAAGCGCCCGCGCCGCGCGAGGTGGCGCGCGCGAAAACCAACGGCCCGACGCTCATCCTCCTCGTCGAGGACGATCTCGTCTCCGCCGCCCTCGTCGAAGGGTTCCTCGGCGGCTCCGGCTACGAGGTCGTCACCGTCACCGACGGCGGCGACGCGCTGATGGAGCTCGGACGCCGCGGCTTCGACCTGCTCATCCTCGACATCAACCTTCCCACGCTGAGCGGCATGAAGGTATTCGAGATCATGCTGCAGAAAAACATCGAGACGCCGGCGCTCTTCATCACCGGCATGAGCGGTACCGAAGTGGAGACCCAGAGTCTGGAGATGGGCGCGGCCGGCTTCCTGCGTAAGCCGATTCTGAAGGACGTGCTGCTGCAGAAGATCCGTGGCATTCTGGAGCGCAGCCGGCGCGAGCGCACGTCCACTTTGCTGCCGGGCAATCAATCCGCCGAGTAGCCGAACCGCCGAGTCATCGAACCGCATCCCATGACCGACCTCGCCGTCGATCCGCACGAGATCGAGACGCGCCGCCGCGACCGCGAGCGCCGGCTGGCCGCGTTCGAGCTCCCCCTCGTGCGCCTCGGCGGGTCGGCCCTGCTCTCCGTCGCGCTCTACCTCCACAACATCCATCTCGTCCCGCAGCCGCTCTCGCGGTGGGTCTCGGCGACCATCGCCCTGGCCGTGTACGCCGCGCTGTCGTGGGCCGTCATCGCCTTCTTCATGCGCCGCACGCCGTCGCGCGACCTGACCGTCTTCGCCCTCGCCGGCGACCTGCTGGTCTGGACGTACGCGATCTACTGCTCCGGCGCCGAGGCGAGCTGGCTGTTTTTCATCCTCCTGCTGCGCGTGGCCGACCAGACCCAGACCACCTTCCGCCGCGCGCTGGTCTTCGCCCTCGAGGCCACGCTCTGCTACGCGGCCATGATGATGTGGGTCGGCGTCGCCGAAGGGCGCGACGTGATGACGGCCGGCCAGATGACCAGGCTGGCCCTGGTGCTGTTCGGCGGCGTCTACATCTCCCTGGCCGCGCGCACGGCCGAGCATCGCAAGGCCCGCCTCAGGGAAGCGATCCGCGTCTCGCGCGATCTCATCCGCCGGCTCGAACAGGCCCACGCCCGCGCCGAGGAGGCCAGCGCGGCCAAGAGTGAATTCGTGGCCAACATGTCGCACGAGATGCGCACCCCGCTGCAGGCCGTGATCGGGATGCTGCAGCTGGCCATCGAAGACGAGCAGTCGCCTTCCAGGTCGCGGCGCCTCGTCACGGCCCGGCGCTCCGCCGAGACGCTGCTGTCGATGGTCGACGACGTCCTCGATTTCTCCCGTATCGAGGCGCGCAAGCTCGAGCTCGAGCCGGTCTACTTCTCGCTGCGCCAGTTGATGCACGAGACCATGAAATCCGTCGGCATCATGGCCGCGTCGAAGAAGCTGACGCTGTCGTATCTCGTCGCGCCCGACGTTCCCGAAACCGTGTGGGCCGATCCGGTGCGGCTGCGGCAGATCCTCGTGAACCTGGTCGGCAACGCCATCAAGTTCACGCACGACGGCGAGATCACCGTGCAGGCCGTACACGCAGGCGACAAGGTGCGCTTCGACGTGCGCGACACCGGCGTCGGCATCGCCCCCGCCGTGCGGCAGCGCATCTTCGAGCCGTTCGCGCAGGCCGACTCCTCCCACAGCCGGCCGCACGGCGGCGCGGGCCTCGGTCTCTCCATCGTGGCGCGGCTGCTCGAGGCGATGGGCGGCAGCGTGCACGTCTCCAGCGAGCAGGGCTCCGGCAGCGTGTTCTCGTTCACCGTGCCGCTGGCGACCGACGCCGTCGGCGCCGCCCCGGAGCGGAAGCCCTGGGAGAGCGCCCTGCAGGGGAAGGCCATCCTGGTCATCGAGCCGTCCGACATGTCCCGCTCCGCCATCGCCCAGATCCTCCGCAGCCGCGGCGTCTTCGCGGCCGCGTTCTCGCGCACGGCCGACGTCCCCCAGGGACGTTTCGCCTGCGCCGTGACCTCCGACTCCGCGGTCGGCGTGCGGCCCCAGGTCGTCATCACGTCGCCGCTCGACACCACCAATTACATGATCCGCGTGACGCGCCCTGTCGGCGAGCGCGAGCTGATCGACGCGGTCGGCGTGGCCCTCGGCCTCACCGAGCCGGCGCCGGAGTACACGCTCGAGCCGGTGACGATCGCCACCTCGCCGACGCGCATTCTCCTCGTCGACGACAGCGAGGTGAATCTGGAGGTCGTCTCCGAGATGCTCCGCCGCCTCGGCCACGCCGTCACGCTCGCCTCCGACGGCGAGCTGGCCCTGGCCACGCTCCAGGGGCAGCCGTTCGACGTCGTGTTCATGGACGTGCAGCTTCCCGGCATGGACGGCCTCGAGACCACGCGCCGCTACCGCGACAGCGGAGGCAAGACGCCCGTCATCGCCCTGACCGCCCACACCTCGGCGCGCGACCGCGATCAATGCCTCGCCGCCGGGATGAACGCGGTGCTGACGAAACCGGTCGATTCGATGCAGCTCGCCAAGGCCATCGAGAAGGTGACGCACCGCGACGCGATCGTCGACGTCGTCGGTGGCAACATGGCCCTCCTGGCCCGCGTCCGCGACGCCTTCACGCGCCAGACCCCCGAGCTCCTGGCCGGCATGCGCGACGCCCTGGCCCGCAAGGACGCCGAGGCCCTCGCCCGCCACGCGCACAAGCTCAAAGGCTCGATGAGCTACTTCCCCGGAGAGCGCGGCGCCAACGTGGCCCGCGATATCGAGCACGCCGCCCGCGACCACGACTTCACCCGCGCCGCCGGCTTGTTGCCGGATCTCGAGCAAGCCGTCGGCGAGTTGGAGCGGGCTCTGGGCGGAGCGTGAGGCGTTACTCGTTACTCGTTCGGGGTGACTCATGCCTCGAGCCGAAAGTCCCATCAGCCGAGCAACGAATAACGAACAACGCGTTCTGCCACATTTCGTAACAACTCACTGACCCGCATGTAGCGACACCTCGGGCCAAACGTGCGAAGGTGCACCCCATGCCGACCTACAAGCTGAAGATCAACGGGCGCGAGCACGAAGTGGCCGACGTCCCGCCCGAGATGCCGTTGCTCTGGCTCCTCCGCGACCGCCTCGGCATGACCGGCACAAAGTACGGCTGCGGCATGGGCGTCTGCGGCGCCTGCACCATCCTGCGCGGCAAGGAAGCCGTGCGCGCCTGTCAGATCGCCGCCAGCGACGCCGCGGGCAAAAGCTTCACGACGATTGAGGGACTCTCCACCGACGGCTCACATCCCTGCCAGCGCGCGTGGCTGGAGGAGGACGTCGCCCAGTGCGGCTACTGCCAGGCCGGCATGATCATGTCCGCCTGCGCCCTCCTGGCCAGGAAGCCCAAGCCCTCCGACGCAGACATCGACGAGACCATGTCCGACCACGTCTGCCGCTGCGGCACCTACCCGCGCATCAAGCGCGCCGTGCAGCTCGCGGCAAAGCTGGGGAGCACGCGATGAGCACCTCCCGCCGCGACTTCCTCAAGCTCACCGCCCTCGGCGGTTCCGCGCTCGCGCTCGGCTTCAGTGCGCCGGCGTTCGGGCAGGAGCAGAATCCATTTACTCCCAACCATTGGGTGCGCATCGATCCCGACGGCACCGTCTCCCTCACCATCGGCAAAGTCGAGATGGGGCAGGGCGTGCGCACGTCGCTGCCGATGATCCTGGCCGAGGAGCTCGATGCCGATTTCGCGAGCGTCAAGCTCGTGCAGGGCATCCCGTCATCCACCATGCGCCTCGGCACCGGCGGTAGCTACAGCGTCCGTGCCCTCTGGACGCCGCTGCGCAACGCCGGCGCCGCCGCGCGCGAGATGCTCGTTGCCGCCGCCGCGGCGCGGCTCGCCGTCGACGCGGCGTCGCTGCGCACCGAGAAAGGCTTCGTCGTCCACGACGCCACGAAGCGCCGCCTCTCGTACGGCGAGCTGACCGCCGACGCCGCGAAGCTGCCCGTGCCCGCGTCGCCGAAAGTGAAAGACCCGTCGCAGTACCGCCTCATCGGCAAGCCGACGCGCCGCACCGACGGGAAGAACATCGTCACCGGCAAGGCCGAATACGGCTTCGACGTACGCATCCCCGGCATGCTCTACGCGTCGCTCGAGCGCCCGCCCGTCATCGGCGGCACGGTCAAGCGCTTCGACGCCACGAAGGCGAAGCAGGTGCCGGGCGTCGTCTCCGTCGTGCAGGTCTCGCGCGGCGTGGCCGTCATCGCCCGCGACAGCTGGGCCGCGCTGAAAGGCCGCGAGGCGCTCGACGTCGAGTTCGACGACGGCGGCCACGGCGGCTTCAGCTCCGCCAAATACGTCCAGTCGCTCGTCGACGCCGCCACGAAGCCCGGCATCACCACCCGCAGCGCCGGCGACTCCGCCGCCGCGCTCGGCCGCGCAGCGCAGACCCTCGAGGCGGACTACGTCTATCCCTTCTACGCCCACGCCCCCGTCGAGCCGATGAACACCGTGGCCTGGTTGCGCGACGGCGCCTGCGAGATCTGGTCTTCCACGCAGGCCCCCAACGACGTGCAGGAGCGCTGCGCGCAGCTTCTCGGCCTGACGCCCGACAAAGTCACCGTGCACACCACCCTCGTCGGCGGAGGCTTCGGCCGTCGCCTCGGCTTCGACTACGCCCTCGACGCCGTCGAAGTGGCCCGTACCGTCGACCAGCCCGTGCAGGTCTTCTGGACCCGCGCCGACGACATGCGCCACGGCTTCTTCCAGGCCCCCTCCGTCCATCGCATGAAAGCCGTCCTCGACGACACCGGCGCGCCGCTCCTCTGGCACCACAAGAAAGTCTCCACCTACCACAACGCCCGCGGCCGGGTCACCACGCCCGAGCAGATGCAGGACCCCGAATACCACCGCGGCGTCTCCTGGGGCGTCTACGACTGGCCCTACGGCATCGAAGCCATCGAGACCTCGTACGTCTACGTCCCGACCCACATCCCCATCGGCCCCTGGCGCGCCGTCTTCGCCCCCTCCTCCGTCTTCGCCCGCGAGACCTTCCTCGACGAAGTCGCCGTCGCCGCGAAACGCGACCCGCTCGCCCTGCGCCTCCAACTCCTCACCGGTGCGCCCGACATCGTCGAAGTCGGCAGCCACAAACTCAGCCGCCCCCGCCTCCGCCGCGTCCTCGAGACCGCCGCCGAAAAAGGGAAGTGGGGCGAGAAGCTCCCCAAAGGCCGCGGCCGCGGCATCGCCTGCAACGTCTACGAAGGCGTGACCCACGTCGCCTACGTCGTTGACGTGACGGTGAAGAACGGCCACGTCCGCGTCGACAAAGTCACCTGCGCCATCGACTGCGGCCTGGTCGTCAACCCCAGCGGCATCGAACAGCAGGTCGAAGGCGGCGCCATCTGGGGCCTCTCCTCCGCCCTCAAAGGCGCCATCACCATCCACAACGGCATCGTCGACCAGACCAGCTTCCGCGACTTCGAAGTCCTCCGCCTCGACGAGACCCCTCTCATCGAAACCCACATCCTCCCCAGCGACATCCCCACCCCCATGGGCGTCGGCGAGCCCACCGTCGCCCCCATCGTCCCCGCCCTCCTCAACGCCATCTACGCCGCGACGGGGGAGCGCATACGGACGTTGCCCATCACCCTGTCATCCCGAGCGTGAGTCGAGGGACCTGGGCGGGCGGGAGGGGCGCAGCATGTGCCGTGGCTTCACCCTTAGAACCTATTACGACACGCTGCGTAGAAAATGAGATTTGCACGTTTCGCCCGAGCCGCGCTCGCGAGTTCCGATACCGGTAGCGCATTGGCCCTGTTGACGCGTGTGTAGGGGAGTAGCACGCGAGGAATACCATCCTTCTCGAAGCCATGCCCGGTCGTATAGATCACGGCTACATCGGCATTTGCCGTGCGAACTCTAAAAGTTTTCAGCGCCTGTGCAAGCTCCTCATGATTCGGATTGAGTAGCGATGTAACGACAAATCCTGCACGGGAAAGCGCTTCGTCAACGCGCTGATGGTCCCGCTTCGCTCCCGGGAGGGAACGCCTGATATTTGACGCCGAGTAGTCCGAGAACACCAGAACCAGTGCAACCCGTTTCTCGTGGCGCGGCGTCGGCAGGAACTGCCATTGCGCTAGGTGATCGCCGCCAACAATTTCAGCCTGCTGCGATCCTTTGCTGGTTTGACGGGTGAGTGCAACGAGGTCGGTGCTGAATGCCGAGAACGACATCGACTTCGCAGACAACAACTGGACCAGGGCTGTCGCGAACGGGTTACCTCCTCGCGCGTCTTCATCAAAGGTTGGCCGCCCGGAGAGCGAGGCGTAGAGAAAGACGGGGTTCGATGCAGACTCCGCACTTATGAGGGGACCACAGAAGACATTGCTCAACACGAGCATGAAAATCGTGACTGCGCGGAGGCTTACCATTCGAGTGCTATTGAAGTATATCTACTCCGGTAATCAGCACTCCGTTCACTGTCGAGAGTTACCGCGAGAATCCCTTTGGCGAATCGATTCCGAGCGCGCGATGGCCGGAGCCGATTCTCACCGACCCGAAGGGACGGGTGCTGAGGGTTGGCTCGCAGCAGCTCGTAATTGTCGCGTGCGAGTTGCTGAAGTTCGGGAGAGAGCTCGTCGAAGTGCCGCCAGAATCGACGGGAAGGGTGGTGACTCAAATTTCTCTCGTCTCGCCACGTTCGAATTCAGCCAACGCCTCGTCCGCGAATCGATCGAGGCGGCCTTCAGCGGCATCACGCTCGATCTGCCGATCCCAGGCCTGCCAGTCGTGCTCGACAAACCACTCGCGGAAGGCTGCCAGTTCTTCCGGACTCAGTCTTTCGACTTCACGTTCGAGCGCTTCGACCTTCGTCATGTCGCGTGAAAGTGTACGACACCGCCAAGGTGTGGCTGCGTCGGGGGACGCTCACGGCGGCCGGGCGGGGAGTCCGCCGGCGCCGGGAGAGAATGGAACCGATGCGGTCGGTCGCGCGCGGCTGCCGTGCAGCGAGAAACGCGCGGATATAGATGGGCCGCGGCGCCAGGATGATGCGGGGACGGCGCTGCCGGGGGCGGTCGAACCCGCCCGGCTCGGGGACGAGCGTGCCGGTGACGAGGCCGTGCAGCACATCGTTGTGGACCGTGACGACGCCCTTCGCGAGCTCGTCGATCCATTGGACGAGGTAGAGCCAGCAGCCGGTGACTTCGGCGACGATCTCCGGGATTTCGGCCGCCTCTTCCGGATCGGGGCAGACGCACCGGTTGGTGGCGCCGATCTCCCGGGCCGCGCGTTCGACCTGGACCGGGGCGTCGATCACGAGGGCCGCGGCATCCTGCAGATACCGCGAGCTCCGGATCGGCTGGTCCTCCGCGCACGGAGGCGGCGACCTTGCGCAGCGTGGCGAGGATCAGCCGCGTGGAGGCATCGAGAGCCCGCGTGGCACGCCGGAACGGACGGGCCCACCCTTTCAACTCGATCCGCGGACCGCCCCGTTTCCGGCCCTTGCCGGCGGCGCCCTTGGGCAACGGCTTCAATCGCGGTCTCGTCACGTCAAACGTCTGCAGACGTCGAAGCGCCGGGCAGTGGGGGGATGAGGCGGCCGCCAGATGGGAACTTCGTGATTCAGCTCACGGAATATCCGGAGTCATGTAATCTATGATCCTCACAACTCTGCCCGATAGGAGAATCCAATGAAACGAGCGGCCTCTCTGTTTGTCCTCGTGCTTTTGGTTGCGTTCCCCCTCGTCGCACAAAGCTCGGCGCTGGGCAGTTTCAATTTCAAAGGAACGGAAGGTCTGCAGACGATCGAGTTCGACGCCCAGGGCGACGAACGCTCCGCGCAGGGCTTCTTCACGCTGGCCGGTGCGACGCTCGTCTCGGACGGCGAGCTCGATCAGGAAGACCCCAAGCAGACGGTTCTGGTCAAGGATTTCGGCATGAAGGTCTCGGTGGACTGCCTAAGCGCCATCGGTACCCGCGTGACGATGGGCGGCGTCGTCAGCGATTCCAACGTCCGGTCGATGATCGGGCGCATCGCGACGCTCACCGTCGAGGACAACGACCTCGACCCGAAGGATCCGAGAGATCGCTTCACCTTCGGCTCGTACTGGGAGAAGGACATCGCCTGGTTCCCGAGCGACGAGGAAGTGAAAGGCGACGCCGGTTGGATGATGTCCTGGTGGGCCACGGACGAGGAGCGGAAGGACGACGTCGGTTACATGATCTCCCGCACGCGCCAGGTCAACTGCCGCACCTTCCCCGTCGCCACGTACGACCTCACCCCGATTGACGAGGGCCGCATCATCGTCAACAACAAATAGGCGTCAACGGTTCGCAGTGCCGCGCGAGCGGGTGCCGCTCGATCATCCACCACGTCATCCAACGAGATGCGGAAGTTGTGACTCAGCGTCACATGCCCGCTTCCCGGCAAACTTCACCACGATCTCGTTTTCTCCCACCCGTACGATTCACCTGAATCGGTGGGAGCAGCACATCCGCCGAGGCGGCGATGGACTCCGCTTCATCCTCGGTGCGGTACGGCCCGAATTCATAGCTGCCGCTGGGGATGTTCTGCAGATGCGCTTCGCTCTCCCATCCGGTCATGAGCTGCAGTCCCTGCACCGCGGTCAGATCCTCCGGCCTCGAGCGGCACGAGCTCGCCGTCGTAACGCATCAGCGGCGTGCTGCCGTCCGGGCGGATCGCCAGAAGAGTGGCGTCGACCATTCCATCAGCGTTGGGGAACGTGCTCCAAGTCTTGCCGCCGTCGTTGCTCTGGCTCAGAACGCTCGCGCTCACGATGCTCCCGCTGCGCGCGTAGACGCGTCCCGGAATTGAGCGGTCGAGCACGATCGCGCTCTGCGCCAGAGTTGGACGAGCGCGAGCTCGGATTCAGCCGCCGCGCGGCCTCGACCGCCTAGCGTCTGGTCTTCGTAGAACCGCACACCGACAACCGCCTCCGCCTGAGCGAAAACACCCTGAAGTTTCAAGTCCGGAACTCCTCGACAAGCTCCGGCTGCACAACCGGGCGGAGGTGCTCAGCTATGCCTTCCTTGAACAAGATCGTGAAGTGAGAGGGGCGTTAGCTGTGATGTCTCAACACGGCTTGACGAGCACCGACGTGCACGTCGGCACTACTCTTCTCGAAAGTGGACGGCCTCGCACAAATTTGGCAAGATGGCCCTCGGGAATTCCCCACCAAAGTCCCATCTAACTCAAGGCTTGGCATATGAGTATTTCGAGCCTGTCTCCGCGGCTGCGCGCATGTATTGTCCGTGGCCTCTTAACGACGGCACTGACGATGTTCATCGTCGGAGATCCATTAGCGTGCCGGGCTCCTGCTCAGCCTGAAAAAGCGGTCAAGAATTTCGTCGGCGAACCTCAGCTACCGAGGCGCGTGACGCGCGGAGCACCATCTCAAGGTAGCGATTCGTCAGGGGGCTCAGCATTGATTCAAGAGCCTGAGGTTCGCGGGACGGTCGCAGAGCGTGCAGCAGCGCGGGCAAGGTTGCTGCTTGAGCCGGCTAGGCAGCGGACGCTTGAGGAAGCGAAAAGCAAGGATCCGGTGCGGGCCAATCTTGCTGCCGCCATGCTGGTTCGATGGGAGGATAACTCTCAAGAAAGCGCGCTTGAAGCGATCGTCTTGATCCAAAAGGCGATCGCGGCCTCGCCCAGACTTGCGGTTGCACATGGCATGCTCGCCATCGAACTCGAACAAATCGGATTCACGCCTGAAGCGCGCGCCGAACTCGAAATCGCCGCAACGCTCTCGTCAAGTCCTGAATTTAGTGCCTCAAACCGCAGGTTTGCGAGACGGCTTCGCGACAGCGAGCGCCGCGCGGATTGGCGTGCTGCGGCAGATTACGTCTCCGCAACGGCCGTCCCGAAGTCTCGCAGGATTCTCAAACAGTATCTCGACGCACGGGAACGGAAACGCGGTCGTTTCCCATTCAATGACGCTGACGTTGCCGAACGTCTTGCACGTGCAGCGGAGATCTATCACGAGGGCCTGCGTGCGCACCCATCGGACGACGATCCGTTAGTGACACGTCTGTTTTCACGTGTTGTGCAGGAAATCAGTCCACGTGACGAGACAGATCCATATGCGCCCCGGTATTACATCGCCGCAGCGCTCCATCGCCTGAATCGAGAAGCTGAAGCGGTCGCCATGCTTCGCTCTCTCGATGTCGATACTTTCCATGCCAAAGGACAACGCGGATGGGCAGCACAGATTCTGTGCGAACGAGGGATGCAGATGATCGTTCGCAACTCGCCCGTCGAAGCGCTCGATCTTTTTCGAACTGCCTTCCATGACAGTGTCGAGATTGGCGATCGCGCCTTCGCTGAGATGTACGGTGATTTGGCGAGTGAGGTCCGAGAGGACCTCATGAAAGCAGCGCTCCTGCGCAATGATGTTTCAGCGGCGCTCTCTTTCGCCGACGAATCACTGAGCAGTTCGAATGGACGCTCGCGGTGGGATCACGGAGACGTGCAGCACGCCCTCGATCCTCATGCTGCGATCATTGAATACTCCACGCTTCACGATCAGGTCATCGCGTTCATCATTCGCAAAAACGATGTGCAGGTCGTGACTCTCGAAGCCAGCGCCGGAGATGTCGTGAAGGCCGCGGACGCGATGCGGCAAGCGGATGATGAGAGCTTTGCCAAAGCTTCCGCCAGGCTGTACGACATCATTGTCGCTCCTTTCGCCACCCGGCTCGACCACTTGTCGACCATCGCGGTCATCGCCCATCGTGACATTCAGGGTATTCCATTCGGCGCCTTGCTGGATGTTCGACGTGGGCAGTTTCTCGTCGAACGATTTTCGATCGTTCACGCTCAAAGCGCGCGCGCCGCAGTGACGTCATCCCAGACATCGCGGCGAGCGCGCGCAGAGACAACACTCGCAATCGCGGCGACCGATTTCGACCACAATCGCTACGCGAATCTCGCTCGGCTTCCTTCGGTCAGCAATGAGGCGGCGAACATTGCGGCACTTTCCCGCTGCTCGCGGGTTTTCTCCGGTTCGGAAGCAACGCCGGATGCAATTGAACGACAGCTCGCCGAGAACGCTGTCATTCACTATGCCGGCCATATCGTACGTCGCGGTCTGGACGCGTGGTTCCCGCTCGCGCGAGCGAGGGGCCGCGACGGTCTCTCAGCGACTGAGATCGCTCACTTGCGCCTTGGAAACGCTCGGGTCGTTGTTCTCGCAGCATGTCGCGGCGCATCTTCAGGCGAGTCCAATGTCCTGATGACGAAGAATATGGCGGATGCGTTTCTCAAGGCTGGCGCGCCGGTAGTGATTGCAAGCTCTTACGACGTCGATGACGCTGAAGCACCGGCGACCATGCAACGATTGCATATGTTTCTGCAAGACGGCGACGACGCGGCCGAGGCACTCAGGAAAACGGCTGTCGCGGAATTGCGGCGCGGCCGTGGCGTTCCTCTTTCGATCCGATTCATGGCGATCGGAGGCACGAGCTCACTTGTGAAGTAAGGCTCGCCGATCCGGCTATGGTTCTGAAGATGGAACTGCCGCTCCGCATCGTCGTGAATCGCCAAGGCAGACGTGAGGTTCGCCGTCGCGCCCGTCCTCTGACGTATGGCTACGGCGAGCCGGGAACGGGGGACAGCGGACAAGAGAGTGCTGATCCAACCCACGTTGATCCGGCCGCAAATCGTGAGTCAGTGCCGCGCAGCGCGACGGCGGCCGACGGGAGCGACGGGGAAGTGATACGTCCAGACGCCGGCGCGCGGGCCTCCCGTATGGAGTGTGCTGTCCTCGGGGGTGATCCCCCGAAGAGTGGCATCGACCATTTCATCAGGGCCCTGGCGAAATCGCCTGCCAATCCGTTTGCAAAGGGCTGCCAGCTCTCGCCGCCGTTCACACTGCGCAACAACACGCCCCGCGAAATCGAATACAGGACCAAAGATCGAGCGCGTCGACGGCGAGCGCCGAGATCGACGCAGGCGCCGGTGAAATCGAACGGGGAACGGACCACGTCACTCCTCTGTTCGTACTCTTGAACACGCCGCCCGGCCCGGCCGCATAAACGGTCGAGCGATTCCAAGGATCGAGCGCGATGGCCGTCGTGGGCTGCGAGGTCAAGCCCACCTTCGGCGGGCCTGTAACTCATTCCGCCGTCCGTGCTGCGAAAGAGGTGGGCGCCCGCCCCCGCGAGCACGTTCGCGGGATTCGGCGGATCGATGGCCACGACCTTCACATCACTCAGACGGGAAGACAGCGCGCCAGTCGCCGTCTGCGTGACGCGAGCACTACTCCCGCTCGACCGCAAACAGTCGCCATTCCCTCGCCGTGCCGCGTTCGTGGAAACGGAGGCCTGACCCCGCCACGAGGTCCTTCACCGTGTTCGACACCAGTACCTCATCGGTTGCGGCCGCGTCGGCGACGGCGAGACAAACGTCCGGGCCGATGCCGCTCACGCCCGACGGCGCGATCTCGCACTCGCCGGTGTGCAGGCCGGCGCGGATCGAAGTCTCCAGCCGGCGCGCATATTCGGTAATGGCCAGCGCGCAGCGAATCGCACGCGCGGGACCATCGAAGATCGCCATCGTGCGATCTCCGGTCGCGTGAATCTCGCGTCCGCGGAACCACTCCATCTCCTTGCGGATGTGCGCGTGCAGCCGGCGCAAGCGATCGGCGCCATGCTCGCCGGCGATGCGCGTGACGAGCACCGTCGCCAGCACGGTATCGGGCTGCGGTCCGTGGCGGACGCCGGTCAGGAACATCTCCACGTGGTCCAGGATCGCGTCCTGATCGCCGGCAAACGGGAGGTGATCGTTTCCGGGCAGCTCGACGAATGTTGCGTCCGAAATCCGGCTGGCCACGTAGCGTCCTTCCTCGACCGTGAGGCAGAGATCGCCCGACCGGTGGATGACGAGCGTGGGGACGCGGATCGAAGGCAGCACGTGCCGGACGTCGATCTCCGCATTCATCTGCGTCAGGGCCAGCGCCGCGCCGGGACTGGCTCCCATGCGCAGATAGGTTGCCCACCATTCGCGAAACACCGGATCCGCGGCCATGCTCGGTGCCCGCTCGTCGATGCCGACCGGCTTCCCCCAGTTGGCGCGGATCTCCTGCAGGAAGTGCTGGCGCTGTTCGGAGGTCGGTCCCCAGGGGTAGCCGGCGTCCCGAACGCGTTTCGCATACGTTCCGATCATCACCAGGGCCACCGTCCGTTCGGGATACGTGGCCGCGAAGAGACTGCACATCGGTCCGCCTTCCGAAACGCCGCACAAGGCCGCGCGCTCGGAGCCGGCCGCATCCATCACCGCGCGTACGTCATCCATCCGCTGCTCGAGCGTCGGCAGCTGGTCGTTCGGAACGCGGTCCGACAATCCGGTTCCCCGCTTGTCGAACAGGATCAGCCGCGCGAATGACGACAACCGCAGCAGAAATCGCGCGAAGCTCGGCTCGCGCCAGAAGTAATCGAGGTGCGAGACCCACCCCATCACGAACACGAGATCGAGGGGCGCGTCGCCGATGACCTGATAGGCGATGTTGACGTCGCCGCTGCGCGCGTACTTTGTTTCGGGCGGACGATCGGGTTGCGGCGCCGGCCGGTCTTCTTCGATCGCGACGCGCGCACGAGTACGCTCCCGCACGATCGACTCGCTCTCCGGCTCGCCGATCTCCGCGACTTCACCCGTGAACCGGTAGCCGCGCTTGGGAACGGTTTGAACGAGCGCGGCACCGTTCGGTCCGAGGACCTTGCGAAGAGCGGAGATGTTCTGCGCCAGCGTGTTGTCGCCGACGAACGTGCCGGGCCAGACGCGCGCCAGCAGCTCGTCGCGGCCGACGATGCGCCCGCGGTTCTCGACCAGGCAGAACAGCGTATCGAACGCCTTCGGAGTGAGCGGAATCACGCCGCCGGGACCGAAGAGAACGCGCTCGCCCGCGTCGATGCGAAAGCCGGCGAATACGAAGAAGCGCTTCCCGGCATTGATTTCGACACGGGCCATCGTCTCGAGCCTTTCAGGAAAATCTCATGGAGATTTCAACGCGCTGTCACGACGTTCAACGGCGCCGCTCCTATCTTCGGCGAACACCCACAAACAAACGTCCGCCGACGCGGATCGAAGGAGCAATCGAGTGAATGTACGCGATCGTAGCACCACGCCCATCCTCCTGATCGTCATGATCCTGGCCACTCTGTTCGCGGCGGACGTTTCTGCCGGGACGAACATCGAGGCCGCCTACGCAAAGCTGCCGCTCGGGTTCGAGCGTAACCAGGGCCAGGCGGCCGGAGAGGTCGATTACCTCTCGCGCGGCCGCAATGCCACGCTCTTTCTCACCGGCCATGAGGCGGTGCTGACGTTGCGGGGTGACGGTGCCAAACCGGCCGTGCTGCGGATGCGGCTGGCCGGCGCGAATCCCCAGGCCACGGTTGCGGCAGAGGAGCCGCTGCAGGGCAAAGTGAGCTACTTCCTCGGCAACGACCGCAAACAATGGCACCCCGCCGTCCCGACGTGGCGTCGCGTGCGATACAGCGAAGTGTGGCCGGGCATCGACCTGGTCTGGCACGGCACGCGAAGCGCGCTCGAATACGACTTCATCGTGCGGCCGGGCTCCGATCCCGCACGCATTCGCGTCACGTTTGGCGGCACCGAACGGCTCCGGCTCGACGGCGCCGGCAACCTGATCGCGAAGACGGCGGCAGGGGAGGTCGTGCAATCCGCGCCGGTCGTCTATCAGGACGGTCCAGAGGGCCGCACGGCGATCAGCGGAAAATATGCATTGAAAGGCCGCCGCGAGATCGGTTTCGAGATCGGACAGTACGATCGCAGCCGGCCTCTGGTCATCGATCCGGTGCTGAACTACGCGACCTACCTGGGCGGACTCCGCGCCGATGAAGCATTCGCGATCGCCGTCGACGGCGACGGGCAGGCCTACGTCACCGGCACGGCCGACTCCGGGACGAACGACTTTCCCGGCCTGGGGTCGGGAGGCTTCAACAAGACGTTCGGCGACGTGGCCGTCTTCGTGACCAAGCTGAATGCCGCCGGCACCGAGGCGCTCTACACGGCCCTCATCGGATCCGGTCCGGACGAGGTCAGAAACTGCGCCCAAGGGTTCTGCGACGTGATCTCCAATGGCATCGCCATCACCGCGGACGGCAAGGCCGCCATCACCGGCGTGATCGACAACGACTTCAACGACAGTGAGTATCCGACGACCGAGAACGCATTTCAGGGGCGCGGGATCCCGTGTATCGGAGTGTATTGCACCGGCGTGCAGAGCCGGCACCGGGACGTCTTCGTCACCATGCTGAATGCCGCCGGCGATGATCTGGTCTACTCGACGTTTTATGCCGGCAGCGGCGCTCGCGCAGAGGAGGGGAACGAGATCGGCGAGGCCATCGCCCTCGATTCCGGCCAGCGCATCTACATCACCGGCTTCACAACGTCCGAGGGTCTGGCGACCAGAAACGAGTTCCAGAAAGGCGGGACGTTCCGGCGCAAAGACGCGTTCATCGCCGTCTTCGACCCGTTCATCACGAAGGGCAACGACACGCTCATCTATGCCAGTTACCTCGGCGGACGCGAGGACGACACCGGCCTCGGCATCGCGGTCGACGCGTCCCGCAATGCCTATGTCGGCGGCAGCACACGCTCCACGGACCTGCAGACGAAGAGCCCGGCCGGGCAGTCGCTGCCGCCGCTGCAGGCCACGTTTCAGGGGGGCCAGTTCGACGGCTTCATCGCCAAGATCGACACCAAAGTGCGCGGCGACGCGTCGCTGACGTATCTGACCTATTTCGGCGGAAACATCAATGACCGCGTCGAGGGCGTGGCCGTCGACTCCGCGCAACGCGCGTACATCACCGGCGCCACGAATTCATCGCCGGCGACGTTCCCGCTGCTCAACGCATTCGACTCGGCGCAGCTCAACGGCGAGGCTTTCGTCGCGAAACTGAACGCCGACGGCACCGCGCGCTTCTATTGCAGTTTCCTCGGCGGCGACAACGGCAATGGAGCAGGAGACGGCGAAGAAGGGATGGCCATTGCCATCGACGCCGGCCAGAACGTCTACGTCACCGGCCGTACCACCTCCGGCGCGAGTTTTCCGGCCGGACCGTTTGCGCCGGTGTTCCCCGAAGAGCAGCAGGGGACGGCGTTCGTCGCGAAGATCGAAGCGACCGTCTCCGCCACGACGCCCGCACGGCTTCTGTATGCGACGACGTTCGGCGGCAAAAACGCCAAAGCGCACGGCATCGCTGTCGATCCCAAAGGCAACGTCTATCTGGCCGGGACGACCGGCGGCGAGTTTCCGGCGACGGACGGCGCGCTGCAGACAGCCTTCGGCGGCGAGACAGACGCATTCGTGGCGAAAATCGGAGCGACGCCGAACGACACCACCGGACTCTATCGCCTGGCGACGCAGGAGTTCCTGCTGCGCAACTCCAATACGAGCGGCGGGGCCGACCTCACCATCGCGCTCGGCCAGAACGGCGATCTGCCGGTGACCGGCGACTGGGACGCCAATGGCGTGACGGACGTCGGTGTGCTCCAGACCTCGGGAGAGTTTCTATTGCGACTCGATGAAAACTCGACCGTGACAGTGCAGTTCTTCCAGCCGCCTCCCGACAATCTTCCGGTAGCCGGCGACTTCGACGGTGACGGCTTCGATACCATCGGCACTTACGCGACCACGGCGGACGAGCCGTTCTTCCTGCTCTCGAACTCCCGCGCGGTGGAAAGCGTGCTCGCGAAACCCGAGATCCTGTTCTTTCTCGGAAAGCAGGGCGACCTCCCGCTTGCCGGCGACTGGGACGGCGACGGCATCGATACGGTCGGTGTTTACCGGCCGGCCACCTCGGAATTCTTCCTGGTCAATGACTTCGTCAGCGGTGAGGTGACGACGTTCGTATTCGGGATCAAAGGCGACCTGCCCATCGCCGGCGACTGGGATGGCGACGGCGTGGATGGCGTCGGTGTCTATCGCAAATTGGGCACCACCATGCGCCTGACGGACGACTTCGGCGTCACGGAGCGGTTCTTCCGCTTCGCGGAAGAAGGCGATCTGCCGGTAGCGGGGAACTGGGACGGCCAATAGGAGAAGCGCCAGACCGTAGCTCGGTCGGTCAGCCCTCCGGCGTGTCACGCCGGAGGGCGCGGGTTCCCACCTCGTCGGCCTCGTGCGGAGATGTAGGTCTGGGCGACGAACCCGGATTGACATGAAACGGATCCGCCTGCGGCAACACTATTCATCGAGAGGTGGCCAATGTTTCGTGCACTCCGCAAGGTTGCTCTTTGCACGACTGATGGGCGAATTGCGCATCATTAGTGCCGGCGGTGAGGAATTGCTTGACGCGCGTATTTCTGTCGCGAATCAATTGACCGTGTAGGGGAATGCTGGTATAGGTACTTACGTAAAGAAATTGTCATCGCGAGTCGGCTGGCTCCTCTTATAGACGACGTACCCGCGGGAAAGCTCCTTGATCGTGAAGGTGCTCGTGCGGCCAGGTGTGCCCGGATTTCGGGCATTCGGCCTGGCTTACGGAAGAGGAAACAATGAATACAAAAGTGAGTGTCTTTGCCATTTTCGTGATTCTTCTCGCATGTCCCACCACTCTGAATGCGCAAACGAGCACACCGGGCACGTTTCCGGTCTTCACCGACAACGTCGGAGCCGTGGCCGACTCCATCATTTCCCAGGATCCGACCACCAAGCGCATCAAAGTCGGGACGTCGACCCAGAGCGGTGCGGTGCACATCTTCAGTCCGGCCACATCCGACGCCTGGCTGGCGATGGGTGTTCTGCCGGACTACGGTTCGGGACAGCCTTCCTTCAATTTCGGGTATGCCGGCGCGTCCTTCGGCCGCAGCGCCGGATTTATCAACGTTCGTCCGGATGCGCTCGCGACCGGCGTGAATCCATCACTGCGGTTCATGACCGCGGACGTGCAACGGATGATCATTACCAAAGACGGCCGCGTGGGCATCGGCGAACTGAATCCCTCTGTGGATCTACACGTGAAGAACGCAAGCACGTTCGCGCAGCTGACCATCGAGGGTGCCGCCACCGCCAGCGACACCGGCCTGCGCATCAAAGGTGATCGAGAGTGGAAGATCGGATCGAATGTCGGTGGAACCGGCGAAGGGAAGCTCACCGTCTACGACATCAGCAGCGGCGCTTCCCGAATGGTCATCGACACGGCGGGGAACGTGGGAATCGGTACTGCCGCTCCCAGAGTGCGGCTGCACGCACATAGCGCGGCTACAGCAGACGTCCACGCCGGCTTCGGGCCGGGACCGGGAGTGGGCGAGGGTCCCGCACTGAGCGTGGGCTATGCCGGATCTTCATTTGGACGCGGCGCAGGATTTCTGAATGCACGCCCGGATGCAGAGGCCGTGGCGCCGAACCCTTCCTTGCGTTTCGGGACGGCAAATGTGCAGCGGATGATCATTACCAATACGGGAGCCGTGGGGATCGGCACGAGCCTGCCAACAGCGGGTTACACGCTGGACGTCATCGGCCACGGACGCTTTGACGGCGACCTCACCGTCAACGGGAATCTGGCCGCGAAATATCAGGACGTGGCCGAATGGGTCCCTGCGACGGCGAAGATGGCGCCCGGCACCGTCGCTATTCTGAATCCGGCGAAAACGAACGAGGTCATGCCCTCCACCACCGCATACGACATGCGCGTGGCCGGTGTCGTGTCCGCGCAGCCGGGCCTGATCCTTGGCGAGGCGTCCGCCACGAAGGAAATGATCGCCACGACGGGCCGCGTGAAAGTGAAAGTCGACGCCCGTCGCGCTCCCATCGTGGTAGGAGACCTTCTCGTCACCAGCGACATGCCGGGCATGGCCATGAAGTCCGAGCCGATCGAGATCAGCGGCCGGAAGTTTCATCAGCCCGGCACCCTCATCGGCAAGGCACTCGAGCCGCTGGTCGACGGTCAGGGCGAGATTCTTGTGCTCCTGTCGCTGCAGTGAACCCAGCTTCCCGTCGGCAGAGGAGGTTATCGTGTACGACACCTCATCTCCAGCGGCCGTTCCGAGAACACGGATCGCGGCCGCGGGCGTGTCACTAATCGTCGCATTGCTGTTCAACTTCTCCGCATCCGCCGCCCAGGCGCGGCTGGGCTGGACCAAAGTGGAGTTGACCCGGTTCGAGGGTAAGGGATCCGCCGCTCCTGCCGCTCTCATCACCGCCTTCGGCGGCGAAACGGCAGGCGATTACGACACGTTCGCCATCGCCACGATGCCGGAGGCGGCGTTGCAAGGATTTTCCCGTGCGGCGCGCCGGCAGGGAATTGCGGTCCGGCAGCGGGACGAGCTCAACGTGCTTCAGTTCCCGAATGCCGTTGTGGACGTACGCATCGGACTGGCTGGTGCTCCGCCGGATGACCTCGTGCGCGCGTACCCCCCGCAAAGACCCGGCTTGTTCGTCCTGCAATTCATCGCTCCGCCGCGGCCGGAGTGGGCAGCCGAGCTCCGGTCCATGGGCTGGCAATTCGCGCGTTATCTGCCGGAGAACGGGTATGTCGCCATCGGCGCGCCGGAAATGGTCGCGCCTACGCGGCAGCTCTCGTTCATACAATGGATCGATTTCTATCATCCCTATCAGAAATACAGGGCGCTCGCGCCTGACGGCGCGGCGCGCAAGCTGGTGTTCATCCTGCCTTCTGGTCCCGGTCTGGACGACGCGCTGGCAGCGATCCGCATCGCGGCGGTGGGTGAGATCACAATGACGCGTACCGCGCTCGACGTGCTGGTTTACGCAACTATGTCCCGAGGGGCGGCGGAAAAACTTCTCCACCATCAGTTGATCATCGGAGTGGAGCCGCAGCCGGTGCTAAGTCTTTCGGACGAGCGGCAGTCCGTCTCACTGACCGTCGCTCCGACCGAAACACAGCCACCATCGCCGAGGCGCTCGTACTGGAACTGGGTCACGAGCCAGTGCCCCACCTGCGCGACCATGAGCCACAGCGAGTGGAAAGTGGGAATCGTCGACCAGGGACTGGACAATGGCTCTGAGACGGGGGGGCATCCCGACTTCACTGGCCGCAAATATTTCGGGCTGAGACCAACGAACAATACGAAATGCACCACGTTGACCCCGCCATTGCAACCCGGCTGTGATCACGCTTACCACGGCACGGCCGTTGCCAGTGTCGCCGCCGGAAGCGCCTCGGGCAGCAGACCGGCGGACGGCGGCGGCTATTTTCTGGGCGAGGGTGTCGCGCCGCGGGCCGGGATTTTCATGACCTCGTCCGGATTCTTGAATGCCATTGAGCTCGAGGCGTGGGCGGACGACGCCGTCTCGAATGGCGTGACGATTCAGAACCACTCGTTCAACGATTATCCGACCGGTGCTCCCGATACCTCCGGAACGTACACTGTCAATGCGCGACGTTATGATTCGCTCGTCCGCGACGCGGAAGACGATCCGGGGCCGGAAGAGAACGACATCCGTACACCGCTGCTCCTCACTGTTTCAGCCGGGAACACTAATCAGCCTGAATGGCAGGGGGAATTCAGACATCTGGTGGTCTCTCCCGGAACCGCCAAGAACGTGATCTCTGTCTCGGGCACCGAGAGCGTGCGCGGCGTTTCCTGTGACAGTTGCTCGAGCGACAGCTACCACAACATCATGACCCGCTCCCGGATCGGCACGCGCATGGCGGCCGGATACATCAAGCCGGACTTGGTCGCTCCAGCGTCGGCGGCCGTGGTGGCTCTCTCGACTGCGATTCCTGATGCGAATTCGCAAGGGTGCCAGGGCATCGAGTCGTCGACCGAATACCTCGTGAGAAGCGGGACCAGTTTCGCCGCTCCCGTCGCCGCCGGCGCTGCGCTCCTCGTGAAGCGTCATCTGGAAAGTAGTACGCCGGCGGCCACCAGCCCGGCGTTGACGAAAGCGGCACTCATCGCCGGCGCGCAGAGCATTCGCAACGGCCTCGATCGCACGCGAACGCCCGCACAAACCATCGGCGCGGTGCCGAACGATCAGCAGGGATTCGGCAGGATTTCTCTCAATGACATCCTCAGCACGCCGCTGCCCCTCCATTACGATGAGAGCGTGTCCCGCACATTCACCCAGGCGGGCCAGCGGCTGGTAGGCCGGATTCGCGTCCGTGACGGCTCGAAGCCGGTGAAGGTCGTATTGGCCTGGACCGATCATCCGGGCAGCGAAGGCGCGACCAATGTGCTCGTCAATGATTTGAATCTGCAGGTGCTTCCGGTCGGCTCGCCGTCGACTGTTTACCTGGGCAATCGACTGTCATCCACGGAAATCGCCACTTCGTTCGACCGCAGTCAACCCCTCACCCCCGATGCTGTGAACAACGTCGAGATGTCGCGGTTCTTCGGCGCGACCAACGCGGAATTCGACATGGCGATCCTGTCGGCGGCGATCACCGGGGACACGAACGGTGACACCGCCAATTGGGAACAGGATTTCGGGCTCGTGGTCCTGAATGCGGACGAAGTGACGTCGCTGCACTGGGAAGCTGAGACGCCGGGGGCGCCACAGAATTTCCGGGCCACGACCAACGGCAGTACGGTCACACTGAACTGGAACGCCGTCGCGAACGCGACATACACGGTGCAGTTCAAAAACAGCTTCGACGACTGGACCTCGCTGCCGGCGATGAGCGGAACCAGCACGACGCATAATCCCACGTCTACGAGCGGGGTGGTGCTGTATCGCGTGCGCGCGAACGTCGGCTCGGCGCAGTCGGGTCCCAGCAACCATGACGTGGCGTTCGTCGGGACGTTCACCGACGATCCCATCGCCACGCCTCCTTCGCGTACGTCGATCAAAGCCGTCCACATCATCGAATTGCGCAGGGCGGTGAACGGCCTGCGCGACATCGCCCAGCACGGCCAGGTCTACGTCGGAAACGCGCTGGTGGAATCGGAGCTGAGCGGCGATCCGATTCTGGCCTCGGATTTCCTGTCCCTCCTGGAGAACCTCAACGCGGCCCGCGGCCTCCCGATCGCATCGCTGCCAGGCGTCTCTTTCCGGGCTCCGGCTCCGGACGGCGGCGTGGTGATCAGCCGCACACACATCGAGGATCTGCGGAACAGCTTCCGAACCTTGCCGTGATGATTTCGTATGGCGTGCGGCGCATTGACCGCCTCCGGCCTGTCACGCCGGAGTTGCGAAGAAAGCATCGTCTCTTGCGAGAGGCCGCCTCGAAGCTTCGACGCACGTTCAGATTCACCACGGAGACACAGAGGCACAGAGGGGGACGGAGACAAGCTCTCAATAATGTCCTGTCATCCCGAGCGTGAGTCGAGGGACCTGGGTGTCCGGGCGGCGCCATGCACATGCCACATGCGTCGTACCGCCCAACCGCCCAGGTCCCTCGACTCACGCTCGGGGATGACAAACCAAGTTCTCCGTCCCCCTCAGTGCCTCTGTGTCTCCGTGGTGAATCCCCATGGGCCTGCGGCGAACGAGTGCGGCAACTGGCGTCGCCGCACTCACCATGTCCCTACTGGTACGTCACCACGAGTTGCGGCCGGTTGGCGGCGGTCCCGTTCTCGCCGGAGTAGTAGCCGAGATAGTCGTTGCCGGTGTCGTCGTTGTCGTCGAGGTTGAAGGAGACGCGGAGTTGCGTCGTCCCGGTTTTGTTGATGGCGGCGAGGCCGGCGACGTTGAGGGTGGCGGTCGACCAGGTGCCGTTGGATGCGGCGTTGCTCAGGGTCGCCGCGTGGACGGCGGTCGCCGCGGACTGGAGGTCGCCGTTCTGGAGGGTTGTCGAGCCGGAGAAGCCGCTGCCGTTCTGGACGTCGACCCACTCCCATTGACGACTCAACTTGGATGATCGATGACTCAGCCCGGATGATCGATGATCCACCCTGGATGAACGATCATCCAACCTGGATGAACGATCATCCAACCTGGATGAACGATCATCCAATCCGGATGAACGATCATCCAATCCGGATGAACGATCATCCAATCCGGATGAACGATCATCCAATCTGGATGAACGATCATCCAATCTGGATGAACGATCATCCAACCTGGATGAACGATCATCCAACCTGGATGAAATTCATCCAATCTGGATGATTGATCATCCAACTTGGATGAAATTCATTCAGCGCCAATCCCCGTAAATTCCGGCATGGCCGATGGGTGGAATTGCCGCAGAAAACGATCTTTTTGTTAACAGACGGACTCGACCGGGCGCGGAGTTTTCTCCGATGACCAGACCGGGCTCAGTAAGTGCGCCGAAAGGCGCTGCCGGATCCAGCCTCAGCGCGGAAGCGCGGGGCCGGAGTGGGTCGTACCGTACCGGCGGGCCCAGCGGGCGATGGACTCGGCGGCCAAGCTGATCTATGCGGCGGGGAGGTCGTCAATCGCGTTCCAGGGGATCGACGCCATCGACTGCGAGGACGCGACCCCGCCGGGGTCGCGGGGGAGAAGCGGATCCTGCCCGGTGGCGGCGTACCTTCGGCACTTGCCACCGGCTAATCTGCGACACGCCTCCGGCGTGCAACCCGAACGCTGCCGCACTCCGGACGTTTCGCGTTCGTGGGTGCGAGGAGTGCTTCTGCTCAGCCATTCGATTTCTCCATGAGCGCGCGATACGCTTCGAGCGCGCGCTGCCGGCACTTGAACAGCTTCACCTTCACCGACGGCCGGGTGATGTTGAACGCGCCGGCCAGCGCCTCGGTGCCCTCGGCGTTCACGTAGAACCGCCGCAGCAGGTCGCGGCACGGCCCGCCGACCCGTGCCAGCATCTGCGACAGCAGCGTCTTGCGTTCGAGCTCGTCCAGCAACGCCTCATCCGGCGTCGCCGCGCACGGCTGTTCCCCGCAGAAGAGAGCGTTTGACGTCGACGACCGCCGCAGGTGATTTCGCGACGCGTTGCAGATTGCACCGATCAGATACGGCTCCAGCCTCTCCACGTCCGCCGCGTGCTGAAGGTAGGTCGCGAAAACGTCCTGCACGAGCCCTTCCGCGTCCCCGGGATCGATCCCGAACTTCCTGATGGCGATCTTCTGTAACCTCGGTGCGTATCGCAGGTACGCTTCCTCGAATGCGGCGACCGCCTCGCTGCCGGCTCGTTGCTCCGGCGGCGGTGCGGTTCGCCCGTTTGGTCGTCGCGTGTCCTGCATCTCTCTCTCCCTTCAGGGTGTGATTCATCGCCGGACTTTCCTACCCGTGTCATCGCTCGAAATCCCCTCTTTTCGGTCATAAATCGACGGGGAGCTTAAGAAATGCGACGTGAATTTGCATTTCCGTCCCTCCGGCCTGCCCATCAAGACACTGATGCGCGTCACGATTGCGCGATCGTTCAACGGTTGGCGCGCGTTCCGGAGGGGACCTTCAGTCCAAGGCGATCGTTGGAGAAGGGCCTGCGATCATGCCGGGCCGGCGAGACGCGGGGCGCGGGGCGGATCAGCGTGCGGCGGGCGTGGCGTCGGCCACGGCGGTCGCGGTCTCTGTGGCTTGCGGCTCGTCGAGGCGCTCGACCGAGGCGACGGTGTATCCAGCGGCGATCGGCGACAGTTGGGCGACGGCGTGCCCATAACAGCGGGGGCCACTGACGTAGCAGCCGATCTCGTCGTTGTAGCACTCCGTCCAGCCGAGGAACTGCGGGTTCGTGTGGTAGATGCAATAGCTGACCTGCGGAGCAGGAACGATCTTGCAGCGGAAGCAGTGGTCGGCCATGAGAGCCGGCGCGGTAAACACGGTGAGGACTACGACCAGAAAAGCAATGCGTTTCGTCATGAGTCATGTCTCCGTTTCACGATGGGCCCCGCGTCTCGTCCCTTCATGGTCGGGGAAGGGGAGACGGAAATATAGAGACATTTGGTGACGCGGGTGCGCCTTTTGTTCGAGGGGTTGTGGCGCTCGGCAAAAGGGAGCCCCTCACCCTGGCCCTCTCCCCGTGCGCGGGGAGAGGGGACTGATTTGGCGCGAGACGCGCCACCTTGCTTCGTTGCGCGGCTCTGTTGCCCGGACTAACCCTCCAGCTTCGCGTCCATGGTGATGGTGGCGTTGAGGAGGCGGGAGATGGGGCAGCCGGTTTTGGCGTTGTTGGCGGCGGTGTCGAAGGCGGCCTGGTCGATGCCGGGGACGCGGGCGGTGACTTCGAGGTGGACGCCGGTGACGGTGAAGCCGGCTTCGAGCTTTTCCATCGTCACGGTGGCTTGGGTGCGGATGCTCTCCGGCGGGGTGCCGGCCGTGGTGAGCTGGCCGGAGAGGGCCATGGAGAAGCAGCCGGCGTGCGCGGCCGCGATCAGTTCCTCGGGGTTCGTCCCGGCGCCGTCTTCGAAGCGGGTGCTGAAGGAGTATTGCGTGTCTTTGAGCACGCCGCTGTCGGTCGAGATGGTGCCTTTGCCGTCTTTGAGTCCGCCGTTCCACTGCGCTGATGCTTTTCTGTTCATCTTCATGACGCGGACTCTATCGCAGGCCTCTATGTGATGACGCCGTCTTCTACGTTCTTGAGGTAGAAGGAGAGGGACTCGAGGTTGATGCGGAGGTCGACGCTTTTGACTTTGACGCGGTCGCGGACTTTGAGCTGGATGGGGGCGAAGTTGAGGATGGCCTGGAGGCCGGCTTCGGTGAGGGTGTCGTAGACGGTCTGGGCGCCTTCGGCGGGGACGGCGATGATGCCGATGTCGACGCGGTTGCGGCGGACGATGTCGCGGAGGCGGTCGTAGGAATGGACGGGGATGCCTTCGCGGGAGGTGCGGCCGGTCTTGGCGGGGTCGCTGTCGACCATGGCCACGATGTGGAAGCCGTTGGAGTTGAAGCCGGCGTAGTCGGCCAGGGCCATGCCGAGGTTGCCGGCGCCGACGATGACGACAGTGCGGGTGCGGTCGATGCCGAGGGTCTCGACGAGCTGGGTCTTGAGGCGGGCCACGTCGTAGCCGACGCCGCGGGTGCCGAACTCGCCGAAGCAGGCCAGGTCTTTGCGGATCTGCGCGGAGTTGAGATGGAAGCGGTCGGCCATCTCATGCGAGGAGACGGTCTTCTGTCCCTGCGACTCGAGGAAGGTCAGGCAGCGCAGGTAGACCGACAACCGGCCTGTGGTCAGCTCCGAAATGGGTTCGCGTTCATTGGAGGACATGCAGTCGGGGTCATTGCTGCAACAGGACGCGCGCCGCGTTCCCTGCCGCCTGGAAGAGCGGCGACGGATAGAGTCCGATGGCCAGGATGCCGACGACGGCGATCATCAATGCGCCGGCCGCGAACACGCCGCCATGCGTGGCCACGATGTCTCCCTCGGCCGGCTCTTTCATGTACAGGTAGTAGACGACGCGCAGGTAGTAATAGACGGAGATGATGCTGGTCAGGATGCCGATCAGGGCGACGGTGATGTGTCCGGACTCGATGGCGGTCTTGAAGATGTAGAACTTCGAGATGAAGCCGGCCGTCGGCGGGAGGCCGGAGAGCGAGAACATGCAGAGGGCCAGGGCGAAGCCGTAGAACTTCTTGCGGAAGCCGAGGCCGGCGATGTCGTCGAGGGTCTGCGGGTCGTTCTGGTTCTTCATCAACATGGAGACGACGCCGAACGCGCCGATGTTCATGAAGGCGTAGGTGATGGTGTAGACGGCCACGGCGGCGACGCTGTCGTCGCGCACGGTGAGCATGGCGATCATCATGTATCCGACGTGGGCGATGCCGGAGTAGGCCAGCATGCGCTTGAGGTCGCGCTGGACGATGGCCACGGCGTTGCCGACGATCATGGAGAGGATGGCCAGCGCGGCGACCATGTTCATCCAGTTCACTTTCGGCAGGACCGGACCCATGGCGTCGAAGAGGCGGACGAGGACGATGAGCGTGGCGGCTTTCGGGGCGACGGAGAGCCAGCCGGCGACGGGGGTCGGGGCGCCCTGGTAGACGTCGGGTGCCCACGGATGGAACGGGGCCAGGGCGAGCTTGAAGCCGAAGCCGGACATCATCAGGATGAAGGCGACGGTGAGCAGCGGCGTGGCTTCGTTGCCGGCGAACCAGCGGCCCATGGTGGTGATGTTCGTGGACTGCGTGGCGCCGTAGAAGAGCGCCGCGCCGTAGAGGATGAAGCCGGTGGCGAACGCGCCCATCAGAAAGTATTTGAGGCTGGCCTCGTTCGACACGGCGAGGCGGCGGTGATAGCCGACGAGGATGAAGATGCAGACGGAGAGGATCTCCAGGCCGAGGACGATGATGAGGAGGTCGAGCCCTTTGGCCATCATCATCATGCCCACGGTGCCCCAGGCCAGGAGGGCGTAGAACTCGCCGCCTTCGATGCCTTCGCGGTCGAGATAGTCGCGCGCGAAGAGGATGGCCAGCATGCCGGCCAGGAGGAAGGTCAGGTCGAAGAGCTTGGTGATCGGGCTGATCTCGTACGTGCCGCCGAAGAAGACCGCCGACTCGCGGAAGAAGTTCTCGGACCACGCCGCGGCGAGGAAGACCATCAGCGCGAGCGGGCCGAGGACGCCTTTGGCGCGCGGCACGAAGGCGTCGAAGAGGATGAGCAGCATCCCGCCGGCGCAGAGGACGAGCTCGGGGAGGATGGCCAGGTAGTAGCCGGGCTCGAGGAGGGGTTGGAGGTTCACTGCTGCACCCCCGGGGCGTTGTTCGTTGCTCGTTGCTCGGTGGGGGTGCCTTTGGGCGCTGAGGCAGCGTCGACGAGTAACGTCGGGTTGCTCGTTGTTCGTTGCTCGTTGGGGGTGCCTTTAGCCGCTGAAGCACCCTGGACGAGTAACGAGGAACGTGAAACGTCTTTCCCGGCCAGTTGCACTCCCTCGGACGACATGTCCCCATTCACCCTCGCCATCAGATGCTTCACCGAGGGCTCCATCTTCTTGAGGAACGTGTTGGGGTGGACGCCGATCCAGACCATGAAGATGACGAGCGGGATCATGGCGGCCACTTCGTTCCAGGCGATGTCGGGGATGTTGCGGTTCTCTTCGTTGGTGATGGGGCCGAAGAAGACGCGCTGGACGAGCCAGAGGAGGTAGATGGCGGCGAGGATGACGCCGCTGGCGGCGATGGTGGCGGCGACGGGGTGCGTCTGGAACGAGCCGGCCAGGATGAGGAACTCGCCGATGAAGCCGTTCAGGCCGGGCAGGCCGACGGATGACAGGACGGCGATGACGAAGAAGATCGTGTAGATGGGCATGGTGCGGCCGATGCCGCCGTAGTCGGCGAGGAGGCGCGTGTGGCGGCGCTCATAGACGACGCCGACGAGAAGGAAGAGGGCGCCGGTGGAGAGGCCGTGGTTGACCATCTGCAGGATGGAGCCTTCGATGGCGGTCTGGGTCATGGCGAAGATGCCGAGGACGCAGAAGCCGAGGTGGGAGACCGAGGAGTAGGCGACCAGCTTCTTCATGTCGGGCTGCACCCAGGCCACGAGAGCGCCGTAGATGATCCCGATCACGCTCAGCGCGATCATCAGATTCGCCCACTTGGCCGAGGCCTCGGGGAAGAAGGGGAGGACGAAGCGGAGGAAGCCGTACGTCCCCATCTTCAGCATCACGCCGGCCAGGATGATCGAGCCGCCGGTGGGGGCCTCGACGTGCGCGTCGGGGAGCCAGGTGTGCAGCGGGAAGAGCGGCACCTTGATGGCGAAGGCCAGGGTGAAGGCGAAGAAGAGCAGCAGTTGGGCGGTGGCGGTGAGCTGCGTGCCGTAGAGCTCTTCGACGGCGAAGGTCGGCAGGCCGGTCTGGTGATAGTTCTGGAAGACGAAGTAGATGATGCCGAGGAGCATCAGCAGCGAGCCGGCGATGGTGAAGAGGAAGAACTTGATGGCGGCGTAGATGCGGTTCGCGCCGCCCCAGACGCCGATGATGAGGTACATCGGCAGGAGCATCAGCTCGAAGAAGATGTAGAAGAGCAGCAGGTCGGTGGCCAGGAAGGCGCCGATCATGGCCGTCTCCATGACCAGGAAGGAGATGACGTACTCCTTGGGATGCTTGTGGATCGAGTTCCAGCCGGCCAGGAAGATCAGCGGGGTGAGGAAGGTGGTCAGCAGGACCAGCCAGAGCGAGATGCCGTCGATGCCGAGGGAGTAGCGGATGCCCCACTGCGGAATCCAGTCGAGGCTCTCGACGAACTGCATCCCGGCCTGGTTCTCCCAGCCGCGCAGCACGCCGAGGGAGACCACGAACGTGATTACCGAGACGGCCAGGCCGAAGGCCTTGATGACGGTATTGTTCGCACCCGCCGCGGCGCGCGGGAACAGGGCCAGCAGGATCGCTCCCGCGAGCGGTAACCAGAGAAAAGTGCTCAATAGCGGCATCAGGTTCCCTTAAACGAAGAATGCGACGAACACGAGCACGCCGATGAAGAACATCAGCGCGTAGTTGCGGACGTTGCCGGTCTGGAAGAAGCGCATGATCTCGCCGAAGCCGCGCACGACGTAGCCGAGCATGGCGGCGATGCCGTCGATCAGCGCATCGACGCCCTTCCAGAAGAAGCGTGAGATGGCGGCCAGCGGGCGGACGACGATCGCGCCGTACAGCTCGTCGACGTACCACTTGTTCTCGATGGCGCGGGCCAGGCCCGGCGAGCGCTGCTCGAAGGCGACGTCCGAGGCGGTGCCGCGATCGCGGTAGAGCCGCATGGCGATGAACCAGCCGGCCAGGGCGATCAGCGTCGAGAGCCCCATGACCAGCCACTCGACGGAGGAGTCGATGTGGATCTCATGCGTGCCGGCCACTTCGGGGATGATCGGATGCAGCCATTCGGCGAGGAAGTTGTGGCCGATGACGTGCGGCAGTCCGAGGAGACCGCCCACGACGGAGAGCGCGGCCAGGATCCAGAGCGGAATCGTCATCGAGGGCGGCGACTCGTGCAGGTGATGCTCCTGCTCGTGGGTCCCGCGGAACTTGCCGAAGAACGTGAGGTAGACGAGCCGGTACATGTAGAAGGACGTGCAGAACGCGGCGATCGTCCCGAGGAGGTAGATCAGCTTTCCGACGGCGCCGGGGAAATACGGCGTGACCCAGGCCGAGGCGAGGATCTCGTCCTTGGAGAAGAAGCCGGAGAGGGGCGGGAAGCCGGCGATGGCGATGGTGGCGATGAGGAACGTCCAGTAGGTCTGGGGGATCTTCGATTTGAGGCCGCCCATGTTGCGGACGTCCTGCTCGCCGCTCATGGCGTGGATGACCGAGCCGGAGCCGAGGAAGAGGCAGGCCTTGAAGAAGGCGTGCGTGACCAGGTGGAACACGCCGGCGCTGAAGGCGCCGACGCCGACGCCGATGAACATGAAGCCCAGCTGCGAGACGGTGGAGTAGGCCAGGACTTTCTTGATGTCGAACTGGCGGAGGCCGATCGTGGCGGCGAAGAGCGCGGTCAGGGCGCCGACGATGGCCACGACCATCATCGCCGTCGGCGAGAGGCGGTAGAGGACGTTCGAGCGCGCCACCATGTAGACGCCGGCGGTGACCATCGTGGCGGCGTGGATGAGGGCGGAGACGGGCGTCGGGCCGGCCATGGCGTCGGGGAGCCAGACGTAGAGCGGGAGCTGCGCGGACTTGCCGGCCGCGCCGAGGAAGAGCAGGAGGCAGACGGTGGTGATGACGCCGCCGGCGATGCCGCCCGCGGCGGCGACCTGCTGCACTTTCAAAAAGTCGACGCTGCCCATGTAGGCGAACATCAGGAACATGGCCACGAGAAAGCCGAAGTCGCCGATGCGGTTGACGATGAAGGCTTTCTTCCCCGCGGCGGGGGCGTAGTCGGTCTGGTAGTAGAAGCCGATCAACAGATACGAGCAGAGGCCAACGCCTTCCCACCCCACGAACATGAAGAGGTAGCTGCTCCCGAGGATCAGGATCAGCATGGCGGCCAGGAAGAGGTTGAGGTAGGCGAAGTAGCGCCAGTAGCCCTCTTCGTGGTGCATGTAGCCGATGGAGTAGACGTGGATGAGGAAGCCGATCCACGTCACGACCATGAGCATGACGATGGAGAGGGGATCGAGCTGGAAGGCGATGTCAGCGCCGATGCCGCCCGAATTGAACCACTCGTAGACGACGTTGAGGTGGCGCTCGCCGTGGTGGTAGTGGGCGTTGTACTCGACGACCGCCATCGTGCCGAGGACGGCCGCGGAGAGCGAGCCGAGGATGGCCACGGCGGTGACGAATCCCTTGCCCGCGCGCTTCCCGAACAGGCCGTTCAGGAGGAAGCCCACGAAGGGGGCGATGGGGATGAGCCAGAGGTTGTTCAACATACGGGGGAGGGATGAGGCATGAGGGAGGAGGGATGAGTGAACCCCTTGGCGAAGCCACTCATCCCTCGTACCTCATACCTCATCCCTTCGTTCTCCTCGCAGCACGAGGAGAACGCCCCGCGCTGTCTTAACTTTCTTCTCTCAAGCGATCCTGATAGTCGTCCGACGACGCAGGATCGAGCTCCCACCGCTTTTGATCGCGGCTGCGCTCTTTTTCTCCGAACTTCAGCTCTTCGTTGTCCTGATACGTCACTCCCATGGCCTGACCGATGTCGTCGACCATGTTCTGCTCCGGCGTGGTCATGCTGCTCACGGCGGATTCATCCCCGGAGAACTGCGCCCCTTCCCACTGCGCGTCGACGTCGCCGCTCGTGATCGAGGGATCGGCGAGAGAGTCTTCGCTCAGCCGCTGAGCGAGCTTCGCGGCGCTGGCCGAGATGTCGACGGCCGGCGGCTCGAGGTCATCGTTCAGACCGTTACGGTTGCGGTCCTTCCGTTCGTTTTCTTCCCAGTCAATGAGCTTCTCGGTTTTATCCATGTTCAGGCTCCTGCCTGAACAATATTGCGACCTTTGTGCCGCTATGCGGGCACGGGTAAAAGGTAAAGGGTAAAAGGTAAAAGTGGCTTCGCCGGGCGCCGGCCTCTGCTTTTACTTTTACCTTTTACCTTTTGCCCTTTACCTAACTACCAATGCATCAAATTCGCTTCATCCACGTCGATCGTGTCTCGATGGTGGAACAGTGAGATGAAGATGGCCAGGCCGACGGCGGCTTCGGCGGCGGCGATGGCCATGATGAAAAAGACGAAGATGAGGCCGTGGACCTGGCCGAACTGTTTGGCGTAGGCCAGGAAGGTCAGGTTCACGGCGTTCACCATCAACTCGATGGACATGAAGATGGTGATGCCGTTGCGGCGGGTGAGCACGCCCACGACGCCGATGGTGAAGAGGATGGCGCTGAGGATCAGGAACCAGTGCGTCGGGATCACGGGCCCACCGCCTTCTGCGCCTTCTGCTGAGTGCGCCCGCTGAGCAGCAGCGCGCCGACGATCGCGGACAGCAGGAGGATCGACACCATCTCGAAGGGGAAGACGTACGACTCGAACATGGCCATGCCGATCTGGTAGGCGCTGGCGCGGAACTCGCCGGTGGGCGGCCCGAGGACGGCGTATTTGAGGATGAAGTAGACCAGGGCGATGCCGAACGCGGCGCCGCTCGTATAGCCGAGGAACTGCTGGATGGGTCGCGTGGACGGCTCCGGGACCCGCTGCAGGTTGAGCAGCATGATCACGAAGAGGAACAGCACCATGATCGCGCCGGCGTAGACGATCACCTGCAGCGCGGCCAGGAACGGCGCCTCGAGCAGGACGTACATCACGGCCAGGGCGAAGAACGACGCCACCAGCGACAGCGCGCCGACCACCGGGTTGCGGTGCAGGACGACCACCAGCGCGAAGATCACGGCGATGGCGGCGAAGACGAAGAAGACGATGAACTCACCCATCGTTTTAAATCCACCTCGCCGCGACGAAGGCGGCCACGATCAGGATGTTCAGGATGGCTAGCGGCAGGAAGAACTTCCAGCCGATGCGCATCAGGATGTCGTACTTGAGGCGGGGGATGGTCCAGCGGATCCAGACGAAGAAGAACATGATGAAGGACCACTTCGCCAGGAAGGCCGCGAACGAGAGCGCGAAGCCGAGGAACGTGGCCGGCTCGTTGTACCAGGGGATGTCCCAGCCGCCGAGGTAGAGCGTGGTGATGAGGGCGGCCATCGTGCCCATGGCCATGTACTCGGCCATGAAGAAGAGGGCGAACTTCATCGACGAGTATTCGGTGTGGTAGCCGGCCACCAGCTCGGCCTCCGCCTCGGCGAAGTCGAACGGCAGGCGGTTGGTCTCGGCGAAGCCGGAGACGACGAAGATGATGAAGCTGAGCCACATCGCCGGCGAGAAGACGTTCCAGGCCGGGATCTTCAGGAAGTCGAAGAGGACGAAGTAGCCGGTCTGGTGGGCGACGACGTCGGTCAGCCGCAGCGAGCCGGCCACGATCAGCACGCTCACGGCGGCCAGCGTCAGCGAGAGCTCGTACGAGATCATCTGCGCCGAGGCGCGGATGGCGCCGAACATCGAGTACTTGTTGGCCGAGGCCCAGCCGGCGATGGTGATGCCGTAGACGCTGAGCGAGGCCAGCGCGAAGACGACCAGGATGCCGGCGCTGACGTCGGCGATGACGGGCTCGAACCAGCGTCCGCCCTCGAAGAGGCGGCGGCCGAAGAGGGTCATCTCCGGGATGGTGAAGCCGCGGCCCCAGGGGACGACGGCGATGGTGGTGAGGGCGGGGAGGAGTCCGAACGCCGGCGCCAGCGTGTACAGCCACTTGTGCGCCTGGGCCGGGATGATGTCCTCCTTCATGATGAACTTCAGCGCGTCTGCGAAGGACTGCAGGAGGCCGAAGGGGCCGACGCGGTTGGGCCCCGGCCGGTCCTGAATGAGCGCGCTGCCGCGGCGCTCGATCCAGACCATGATCGGGGTGATGTTCAGCCAGATCCCGAGGATGAGCGCGATCTTCAGGAAGGAGAGGAGGACGTCGGTGAGATCGAAAGCCATTACGCCGTGACCTCGGCGACCGCCGGCGCATCCGCGCCGCGCAGATTCTCGAAGATGTCGAGCGCGTCGGCGCTCCGGAAGGTCTCGTCGGCGGGGAAGAGCCGCGCTCCGACGCGCCGCAGCGCTTCGAGGTCGCTCTCGGCCTGGCCCTTCGGCGGGAAGGCCTGGTGGATGCGCTGCACGGTCCCCTGGACGTTGGTGTACGTCCCTTCCTTCTCGGGATGCGTGGCGCCGGGGATGAGCACGTCCGCAACCTCGGTCAGGGGATGGTTGGCATCCCACGAGTGGACGATGAGGAACTTCGCCTTGCGCAGGTTGGCCACGACGGCCGGGTCTTTGGCGCGGTCGCTGAAGCGGGCGTCGCAGATGTAGAGGACGTCGACGCCGTCGGCGCCGTTGGTCAGCAGGTTGTCGATCTCGGTGTCGCCGACGACCGCCTTGACGCCGCGGTAGTTCGGCCCGCCCTGCTCGCCGAGGATCCACTCGCTGCGGGACTTCATCTTGATCGGGCCGATCGCGTCGACCATGACGCCGATCTTTCCGCCCACGCGCGAGAAGAGCTCCCGGGCCATCCACGCTTCCTCGCTGGTCATCTGAGCGGAGGCGATGGCGGCGACGCTCTTCGCGCCGGTGAAGGCCTTCTGGATGGCGTCGAGCGCTTCTTCCCACGTCGAGATGCCGAGGTAGTCGTCCTCGGTGCGGACCTTGGGGACGACCACGCGGTCGGTCTCGTACTGCTCGTAGGAGAAGCGTCCGTAGTCGCACAGCCAGTGGTCGTTGACCTCCGGGTTGACGCGCGGGCGATAGCGGTACACCTGCCCGTTGCGGTGGCCGATGAACATGTTGCAGCCGACGTCGCAGCCGTTGCAGACGGACTCGGTGGAGTTGAGGTTCCAGACGCGCGACTCGAAGCGGAATTCGCGCGGGGTGAGGGCGCCGGTGGGGCAGATGTCGGTGACGCAAGCGCTCATCCAGTTGTCGAGCGGGGTGCCGGGGTAGACGCCGACCTCGGTCGACGCGCCGCGCTTGAAGAAGGCCAGCTCGCTCGTGCCGGTGATCTCGGCGGTGAAGCGGATGCAGCGCGTGCAGTGGATGCAGCGGTTCATGTTCTGGATCACGTGCGGGCCGATGGCCGTGCGATCCATGCCGGGATAGGTGCGTTTGAACTCGCCGTAACGCGAGTCGACAGAGCCGTAGTTGAAGGAGTAGTCCTGGAGCGGGCACTCGCCGGCCTTGTCGCAGATCGGGCAGTCGAGCGGATGGTTGATGAGCAGAAACTCCATCTGCCCCTTGCGGGCCTTGTCGACTTTGTCGTTCCAGACGTGGATGTTCATCCCGTCCTTGACCGGCGTCGCGCATCCCGCCTGCAGCTTGGGCATGCCTTCCACTTCGACGAGGCACATGCGGCACTGGCCGACGATGCTGAGGGAGGGGTGATAGCAGAAATGCGGAACGTGAACGTCGGCCGCTTTTGCGGCTTCGATCACGTTGATGCCATCCTGAACTTCGACTGCAACGCCGTCGATGGTGACTTTAGCCATAAAGTGCTGTTTCGATGCAGAATGAGCGCCCGATGCGCGGGCCGGCTGCGGGGGAGTTCACGGATCAGTCCGTGAAAGATTTCACAAGCGGGGAGGATCATAGTGATGCGAATTGCGACCGTCAATGAATCGCTGAGGATCGCGGTGGGTCTGCTGTTCCTCCTCGCGGTGGATGCGCACGCGCAGTGCCCCACCTTTACCTCGCCGGTGGCCTATCCGGCCGGGTCGAGCGATCCGCGCGACGTCTCCGCGGGAGACTTCGACGGCAACGGAATCGTCGATCTCGCCGTGGGCAATTCCGGCAGCGTGGCGGTGCTCTTCGGCAACGGCGACGGCACTTTCGATCCGCCGGTGACCGTCGCCGTGACCGGCACCGCGCTGTCCGTGGCGGTCGGTGACTTCGACGGCGACGGCGACGACGACCTCGCGGCCGGATCGACCTCCGGGATCTTCGTCTCCCTCAGCAACGGCGACGGCACGTTCGCCGCCGCCGTTCCGCACGCCGCCGGCCAGAACATCAACTGGATCGAGACCGGAGACATCGACGGAAACGGAGACCTCGATCTCGTGGCCGCGAAAGCGGGCCCGAGTCCCTCGGGGCTGACGATCCTGACGGGGAACGGCGACGGCACGTTCGACGCGCCGACCTTCTGCTGCTCCATGTTCTTTCCCAGGCACGTCAGTCTCGGCGACTTCAACGGCGACGGCGACGACGACGTCATCGCCATCGGCGGCCCGGGCGGGACCGTGACGTACCGCCAGTCGAATGGCGACGGGACGTTCGCCGGTGCGGTAGAGCTCAACGTGTTGCGTCTGTCGATCGCCACCGCGATCGGCGACGTCAACGGCGACGGGAACCTGGACGTTGTCAGCGCCGATACGACGCCGGCGAACCAGATTACGGTCTACCTTGGCAGCGGCGCCGGCACGTTTAACGCGGGCACGTCGTTCGCCGCGGGAACGGACGTGCGGTTCGTGGCCATCGCCGACTTCACGGCCGACGGCAACGTTGACGTGGCCGCGCTCAACGCCGCCGCGTTCTCGATCCTGGCCGGTAATGGGAGTGGGACCTTCTCCGCACCCCTCAGTTTCGCCGCGGCCTCGGGCAGCAGTCTCACGACCGCGCTGTTCGACGCCAACGCATCTCCGGACATCGCCGTGGCGGGTAGCGCGGGCGTGCAGGTGTTCCTCAATAGCGGCTGTGCGCCCGTGCCGGCGCCGACGATCATTTCGATCGCGCCGCCGTCCGGTCCCTCGACGGGCGGACAGGCGGTGACGATCACCGGAACGAACCTCCAGAACGCGGGAGTGACGTTCGGGGGAGTGCCGGCAACGATCGTCAGCAACGATGGCACGACGCTCGTCGTCACCACGCCGCCTCACGCTCCGGGAGCGGTGGCCGTGGTGGTGACGACGCCGGGAGGCACGGCCTCGGGCACGTTCACGTACCTTGCGGTGCCGCCGGCGCCGGGCATTCCGACGCTCGATCTGAGGGCGTTGCTGATGCTGGCGTGTGCGCTGGTTCTGGCCGCGGCCTGGGTGCTGCGGTGATACTTTACGCTCTGTGAAAAAAGACCTTCCCGTCGCTCTCGCCGCAATCCTCGTCGTCGCCGCGCTGTCGTTCGGCCTGGCGAAGATGAGGCCCGACCTGCCGATGACGCCCTCGCAGCCGTACGTGGCCGGGGCGAAGGGCAGCTCCGCCTCTCCTGCGGCGAAGGCGAAGGCGGGCAAAGTGGTGATGCGCGTCAACGGCGAGGGGATCACGGAAGGGGAGTTCAACGCGTTCATGGACGCGCTGCCGGAACAGCAGCGGGCCATGTTCGCGGGCCCCAACGGCCGCCGCCAGCTGGCGGACGAGCTGGTGCGCATGAAGAGTCTGGAACAGGAAGCGCGCCGCCTCGGCGTGATGGACGATCCGCAGGTGGCGGCGCAGCTCGACCTGCTGCGCTCGCAGGTGACGGCCACGCAGGCGCTGCAAAAGCTGGTGAAGGAGAAGGCGGAGCCGCAGATCCGGGCGATGTACGAGCGGGAGAAGAAGAACGCGATGTCGCTCCGCCACATCGTCATCGCCTTCGCCGGCGGGATGATCCCGCCGCGCGGTCAAGGCCAGCCGCCCACGGAAGCGGCGGCGATGCAGATGGCGGCCGCGATCGTGGCCCGCATCCGCGGCGGCGCCGATTTCGCGCAGGTGGCCCAGACGGAATCGGACGACATTCAAAGCGCCCCCCGCGGCGGCTCCCTCGGGCCGATGCAGCCGGGCGTCCTGCCGCCGGAGATCCAGGCCGTGGTCGGCAAGCTGCAGCCGGGTCAGGTCAGCGACCCGGTGAAGACGCAGTTCGGCGTCCATGTGTTCAATGTGGCCGAGCCGTCGCTCGACGAGCTCCGCCCGATGCTCGCGCAGCAGGTGCAGCAGGAGATCGCGGCGCAGGAAGTGGGCCGCCTGCAGAAGGCGGCCAAGGTGGACCTCGATCCGACGTTCTTCCCGCCGGTCATGGCGCCGCCGGCGTCGCAACTGCCGCCGCCGCGCGGACAGAGCTAACGCGAGTTAGCGCACGCGGAAGCGACGACCGGGGGCCTCCGGCGGGCCGGTACGACCGGCAGCGCTGGTTGACCCAGTCTTCGCGCTGAACGCGTTTGTCGCCAGACCCGTGAGTTCAGCCTGTGGCAGCCAGCGCTGCCGGTCGTACCGGCCCGCCGGAGGCCCCTCGTCGTCTTCTCCCGTGTACACTAGCTGTCGGTCCGATCCGACATGAGCACGCCCCGCATCCTGGTCGTTGAAGACAACGACATGAACATGCAGCTCGTCGAGTTCCTGCTCGAGGAGAAGGGCTACACCATCGTCAAAGCGACCAGCGGCGAAGAGGCGCTGTCGCTCACGCGCGATGGCATTGCGCCCGATCTGATCCTCATGGACATTCATCTGCCGGGCATCGACGGACTCTCGGTCGTCCGGGCCATGAAAGAGGACGCCCGCACCGCCCGCATCCCCATCCTCGCCCTCACCGCCCACGCCATGCGCGGCGACAAGGACCGCTTCCTCGAGGCAGGGTGCGACGGGTACATCTCGAAGCCGATTGATGTGAAGACGTTCATGTCGTCGATCGAGCAGTATCTGGCTTAGGGCGCAGATCGCAGGGTGCAGGGCGCAGTAGATCGGACGCCTGCGCTCCGCGCCCTTCTCCTGCGCCCCGCGCCCTCCGCCCTGCGCTCTCACTCCGCTACAATCCCGCCCCCTATGCGTATGCTCGTTCTGGGCGCCGGCCGCATGGGCCTCGGCGCGGTCCACGATCTCGTCTCGCAGTCGGACGTCACCGGGGTCACGGTGGCGGACTATGAGCTCTCCAAAGCCGAAGCGATCGCGCAGCGTTATCCGGACAAGGTCCGCGCGGCGCAGATCGACTGCAACGACCACGCGGCCGTCGTGGCGCTGATGCAGGGCCACGCATCCGCTATCAGTTGCGTGAATTACTGGCTGAACGAGCGGCTGGCCAAAGCCGCCATCGAAGCGCGCACGAACTTCTGCGACCTCGGCGGGAACAACGACGTCGTCGATGCCGAGCTCGCGCTCGACGCCGAGGCGCGGGAGGCGGGGATCAACATCATTCCGGACTGCGGCTTGGCGCCGGGGATGGTGGCGGTGCTGGTGGCGCATGCGGCGCAGCAGTTTGAAGCGATCGACGAAGTGCACATCCGCGTCGGCGGCCTGCCGCAGACGCCGAAGCCGCCGCTCGACTACCAGCTCGTCTTCTCCGTCGAAGGGCTCATCAACGAATACATCGAGCCGGCGCGCATCATCCGCGACGGAAAGGTCGAGACCGTCGAGTCGATGACCGAGCTCGAGACGCTGACCTTCCCCGAGCCGTTCGGGAAGATGGAAGCGTTCCAGACCTCCGGCGGCACGTCGACGCTCGTCGAGACTTTCCTCGGCAAGGTGCGCGAGCTCGATTACAAGACGATCCGCTACCCCGGCCACTGCGCGAAGTTCAAGGCCATGATCGACCTCGGGCTCTGCAGCTCGGATGCGATCGACGTCGACGGCGCGCCCGTCAAGCCGCGCCGCGTCCTCGGCGAGCTGCTGGTGAAGAACCTCCCGCACGACGAGCCCGACGCGGTGCTCGTGCGCGTCGAGATGACCGGCGGCGGCAAGCGCCTCCGCTACGACATCATCGACCGCTCCGATCCCGAGACCGGCCTCTCCGCGATGATGCGCACCACCGCGTTCCCCGCGTCCATCGTCGCGCTGATGATGGCCCGCAACCAGACGACGTCGAAGGGCGCGCTCCCGCAGGAGCGCTGCATCCCGCCCGACCCGTTCATGGACGAGCTGGCGGCGCGCAACATCAAGGTCGACGTGGAGACCGGAAGTATCCAGTGATGCCGGCCGTGGGGCACGGCATCACCGGATGATCCGGTTCGTTACTGGAAGTAGCCGGTCACGTCGACGATGAAGTGCTGTGAGGCGCCGATATTGAGAATCGTCGCCTGGCCGAGGACGGAGAGGCTGACGATGGCGTTGTTCGCGCGGGTCCTGCCGCTCCGGTAATTCATCGTGCTGTTGCCCGGCCACGTGGTGCCGGTGGGGAAGAGCGACAGGAAGCCGGTGGCCGACGGGGAGACCGCGGTGATGTTCGCCACGACCGCGGTGGCCGAGGGCGGAATGCCGCAGACTCCGGTCATCTGCAGATCGCGCGAGCCGAGGTGCGCCAGCGCGGGACCGCCGGCGGGGCCGGGCGCCTCGCGCGAGTCGACGACGCGGCAGGGGGTGACGATGTAGAGACTCGCGCCGGCCGGAGCGCTACCCGTGACGACGACCATGTTGACGGCGCGGTAGCCGGTGCAGCCGTTGGCGTCGGTCGAGCGCACGGTGAACGGGTAGGTCCCGATCGCCGTCGGCGTGCCGGAGAGCACGCCCGCGGCGGAGAGCGACAGCCCCGGCGGCACACTGCCGACGGTCACGGCGTAGCTGTACGCCGCGGTGCCGCCGCTGGCGACGAAGGACTGGCTGTAGAAGTTGAGCGTCGACCCGTTCGGCACGGTGAACGGGGAGAGACTGATCGAGGCGCAGGCACTGATCGCCAGCAGCGCGGAGTTCGCGTTGACGCGGCCGAAGCCGTAGCGGTCATTGCGGCCGCTGACATACGGCTCCGAGCCGACCTTGTCGGCGCTGTTCTGCATCGCCGTTTTCAACTGGGCGATGGTCAACGTCGGATTGCGGGAGAAGAGCAGGCCGGCCACGCCGGCGGCGAGCGGCGTGGCGGACGACGTCCCGCCGAATCCGGAGTCGCCGGCGGCCTGCGTGTAGCTCGCGGCGTCATAGCCGACGGCGCCGGTACGGTCGGTGGTCTCGATGCCGAGGTTCAGCGGCCCGGCGCTGCTCGGCGCGACGAACGCGACCTCCGCGCCGAACTGGCTGTAGTCTGAGCGGCAGTCGAAGTTCGAGCTGGCGCCGACGGCGATCGACTCGGGATACGCTGCCGGATAGCTCACGCCCGCCACGGTGAAGGGAACGCCGGACATCAATCCCGTGGTGAGGTCGATCGAACCGTTGTTGTCGAGATCGATCTCGACGACCAACCCGTCGAAATCCTCTTCGCTAGAGATCCAATGGTACGAGTAGAAGATCCCTGCTGGCAGCGTCTTCACGACCTGAAGGAAGTTGCTCTGGCTGTTGCCGAGGGCTCCCGCCTTCGCGGCTTTGATGAAACATAGCCCCTCATCAGAACGGCGTGCGTCGGTCACGACGCTCCACGACGAGGTTCCGCCCGTGGTCCACCCGGCCGGCATTCCGCTTTCGAAATTGACGAGCTGTCCGCCTGGGAAAATTGCCCACGCCAGCCAGGTCGTGTCGTCGCCGTCAATGAGGCTCCCGTCTTTCGTGTAGGTCCAGCGGAAGCGGTGGGTGCCGGCGGGGAGCACCGGACTGGGAAGGAGGAAACTTCCGGTCGAGTCGTTGCCGGTGGCGAAGAGCATCGGCGACCCTTTCCCACCGCGTCCTGTCGTGGTGCCGGTCTGGATCGCCGACTGCAGCGTGGCCGAGGGCGAGCCGCCGCCCCAGCTGTTGTTGACGACGTCGGCGAGACTGGCCGCGTAGCGCAGCGCGTTCGCGACGGCGGTGTTGCCGGCGTAGTCGGGCGAGAAGATCTTTACCGGCAGGATCCTGCAGGTCTGGCAGGCGCCCGTCACGCCGAGGCTGTTGTTGCCGCGCGCGGCGGCCACGCCGGCGACGGAGGTCCCGTGAAAGTCGGCAGAGGTGGGATCGGCGTTGTTGTCGTTATTCGAGAAATCCCAGCCGTTGACGTCGTCGACGAAGCCGTTGTGATCGTCGTCGATGCCGTTGGCCGCGACTTCGCCGGGGTTCGTGAAGATGTTTGCGGCGAGGTCCTCGTGCGTTTTCTCGACGCCGTCGTCGACGATGGCGATGACTGTCGCCGAGTTGCCGGTCTGGATGTCCCAGGCCGCGACCACGTCGACGTCGCCGCCCGCGGTGCCGCCGCCCTGGCCGGTGTTGTTGAGGTGCCACTGCTGCCCGAAGCGCGGGTCGTTCGGGAGCGCGGATTTCTTGTACTGGCGAATGAAGTTCGGCTCGGCGAACTGATACGCGCCGCTCTCGTGGAGCAGGCGCGCTTTCTCCAGCGTGTCCCCGTTCTTCGGATCGTTGAGCCGCAGGACGAATTCGTCGGTCGTGCCCCACAGAGCGCGGTCGACGGTCATGCCCAGGGCCGAGGCGCGCCCGGTCAGTTCCAGCCTCGTACCGGACGGGCGCAGCTTCACGACCACTTCGTCGGTGGCCAGCATCCGCATTCGTGTCCCCGGATGCACGAACACCGCGGCCACGACTTCGACGGCGTCGCTGGCGCGGAGCTGCGTTACGACGGAGCCCAGTGCCTTGCCGCTGTCATCGCTCCCCGCGCTCACGACCCGGAACGTCCGTCCCTCGGTCACGATCTCGCTGTCGAGCCGCGCCGACTCCGGCAGGTCCGGTACGGCCTCGGCGCCGGTTTTGAGCCGGATCACGACCTCCGTGCGGGAGCGCTCCAAGGCGATCCGTTCCCCGGCGTAGTAATAGAAGTCGTTCGGACCGGCGGGCGGCGCGGCCTCGGCCTTGCGCGCGTTGCCGGTCGTCGGCGCCGCGGGGCGCAGCGCGACGGATCGCCGTGGCTCGGCAACGGATTGAACTGCAAACACAACGCACAGCGTCGCCGCCGACAATGTCGCGATTTTCATTGAACCCTCTTTTCGGACCGGGGGCATTCTTCCGGAACCGTCAGAGAATGACAACGCGCAATTTCAGAAACCGAGGCGGGCGCGTAACGGCGCGCGATAGACGCGGCCGACCGGGACAACGGTGCCGTCCATCATGAGAGCACCCGTGCCGCCGCGGATCCCACGGATACGCGCCAGATTCGCTATATAAGAGCGGTGCACCCGTAGAAACGTCTCCGGCAGCAGCGACTCGAGTGCGGTCAGCGATTTCTCGTGCAGGTGTACCGAGCCGTCGGCGAGATGGAGCTCGGAGTAATCGTCGGCGCCGCGGATGAAGACGATGTCGGCGACGGCGATCGCGCGCAGTTCCCGCCCTTTGCGCACGACGAGGGTTTTCGCGTTCGATGACTCCCGTCCGCGTACGCGCTCGATCGCACGCCGCAATCGTTCCTCGGTCCAGGGCTTGGCCACGAAATCCGTCACGCCGTATTCGAATGCGCGCAGCGCCTGTTCGTGGTGTGCGGAGACGACGACGGTCTGAAAATTCGACGCGGCTGCTTCCTCCAGCAGCCGGAATCCGTCGCGGCCGTTGAGATTGAGGTCGAGGAAGAGGAGGTCGAGCGGCGTGCGCGTCACGCGCATGGCGTCGTCGAACGTGGTGGCGTGGGACACGGTGGCGGTGCCGACGATCTCGCGCACCATCCGCTCCAGGCGCCGGGCGATGATGGCCTCGTCTTCGACGATGGCGATCCTCATGCCGGGACCTCGATCTCGGTGCGCCAGACGTCGCCGGCCCGTCCCTGGCGGAACGACCACGCGCCGCCCCACGCCTCGCGCAGGCGCGCCTGGATGTAGCGCGTGCCGCCGCCTTCGCGTGCGGCGTCGTCGGAGGCGGGCGATTCGAAGACGTAATGGACGCGGTCGTGGGTCTCGCGCGACGAGAGGCGCAGCGTGACCGTCGAGGTGAGCGGGGAGTGGGTGATGGCGTTCTCGACCAGCGTGTGGAACACGGCCGGAGGCACGAGCCGCTCCGCGTCGACGCCGTCGACTTCGAGCGCGTAGGCCACGTCGCGGCGCAGGCTCATGTTCGCCAGGTGCGTGTGGCAGAGCTGGAGCTCGTCGCGCGCCGGCACCAGGCGCCGGCCGGTGAGATCGCCGAGGAGACGGAGCTCGTCGGCGAGGGAATCGATCATGCGGACGGCCGTCTTCGGCTCCTGCTCGATCCACTCGGAGAGCGCGGTGAGCGTGTTCATCAGAAAATGCGGCTGCAGGTGGCGGCGCACCATCTCCAGCTCCAGCCGGGCCTTCTCATCCTGCTGCCGCCGCACTTCCAGCGCGTGCGAGCAGAGCAGGCAGATGAAGAGAAAGTCGAGCGCGAAATACATGATGTAATCGCTGAACCGGCCCGGGTCGTAGAAGATCGGCAGCGTGGCCGCGGCCACGCCGATCAGCGCCAGGAGACTGCCGGGCAGGCGCCGGTAGACCGCGAATCCCGCCCAGAGCGTGGCCACGCTCCCGCAGAACAGCAGGAGGTAGATCGACTTCGGGTCCCAACCCCGCGGAAAGTACGGAATGGCCGCGGCGACGAGCATGGTCGTCACCAGTACGTGGCGCCCATAACGCTGCGGGAAGCGCATCACCACCAGCGCCACGAGCTGCACCCCGACCAGCCACGAGAGCGCGACGATGAACCGCAATCGCACGAGATGCCAGTCGTACGTGTAGCCGAACAGCGACCGCCACGCCTCGGCGATCAGCAGTGCGCCAGAGGCCAGACAGAGAGTGCCGAGGAGGAGAAAGGAGCGGTCACGGCGGGAGACGAAAAACATCGCGAAAGCGAAGACCGCGGTCAGCACGATGCCGCTCAGCGCGACCAGCGCCCGGCGGCCCGAGGACGTGCGGCCGTGGACGATGGAGTCGTAGTCCGTGACGTGGAGCAGCCAATACCCGCGCAGCGGCGTGAAGCCGCGATGGAAGGCGGAGCTGCGCATCTCCAGCGTATGCACGCCGGGCGTCGCCAGCTGCTCGGGGATCGCGTAGTGCGCCTCGATCGGTCCCGGCACTTCCTCGGCCGCGGTGCGTCCGACGACTCCTCCGCCGCCGATGCGCACGCCGTCCCAGAACACCTCGTGCGAGGCGAGGCCGGCGAAGTAGATCCCGTACGGATGTCCCGGCGCGCGCTTGATCTTGCGCAGGTCGACCGACTCGCGAACCCGTACTTCGCCGATCTCGTGAATGTTGCTGATGTCGGCGCCGCATAGCGGCAGCGCAAGCACCAGGAGCAGGGCGTTCACCGACATCCGCAGTCGTTCACCGACGCGACTGCATCCCGGGCGGGGAGACCGCGTACGTTCGTGCGGAGGCTTGAACATGTACATCACATTACGCATCGCACTGCTGTTGGTTTTCAGCTTCGCCGCGCTGGCTCAGGAGAAAGGGGAGTTCGTCGTCCCCGAGAACCGCGCCAACCCGGGCTCGCGCAAGATCACCATCCGCTATCACCGCTTTCCGTCGACGTCCGCGAAGCCGGGACACCCGATCGTCTACCTGGCGGGCGGACCGGGCGGCTCGGGCATCGGCGCGTCGATGGGCTCGCGGCGGGTGCTCGTCGAGGCCCTGCGCGAGTTCGGCGACGTCATCGCCTACGACCAGCGCGGCACGAACGAGTCCGGTCCGAAGATGACCTGCAGCCAGCAATACGCCTATCCGCCCAACGAGCCGCTCGACCGCGCGAAGGCCGGCCCCGTGATGGCCGCGGCGATGCGGCCGTGCGTCGACAAACTGCGCGCGGACGGCGTCGACATCGCCGCGTACAACACGCGCGAGAACGCCGCCGATCTCGAAGACCTGCGCAACCACCTCGGCGCGCAGAAGCTGATCCTCTGGGGCATCAGCTACGGCACGCATCTGTCGATCGCGGCGCTGCGCGAGAACGCCGCGCACATCGACCGCGTCATCCTGGCCGGCATCGAGGGGCCGGACGACACCTTCAAGCTCCCCAGCGATCAGCAGTCGCTGATGGAGGAGATCGCGCGCATGGCGCCGGGCGACCTGCTCGCCTCCGCGCGCAACGTGCTTCGCGAGCTGGAGCGGAGCCCGAAGAAGGTGACGGTCACGCATCCGCTGAACGGGATGTCGGTGGAGCTGGTCATGGGACCACTCGACTTTCAGGTCGAAGTGGCGGACCGCCTCTTCGCGCCGGAGAACTACGCCAACCTGCCCGACTTCATCACGCGGATCGAGAAAGGCGACTGGACGGCGCTGGCGCTGGCGACGGGGGAGACGCGGTTCGGGCCGGTGCCGTCGGTGATGTCGGTGGCCATGGACTGCGCATCCGGCATCACCACCGCCCGCAAGACGGTGATCGCGAATGAAGCGAAGCGCACGCTTTTGGGCGACGCCATCAACCTGCCGTTCCCGGAGATCTGCGGCGCGGTGAACGTGCCGGACCTCGGCGACGCCTTCCGCGCGCCGCTGCGCTCCGACGTCCCGGCGCTGCTGATCAGCGGCACGCTCGACGGACGCACGCGTCCGCGCCAGGCGGACGAGCTCCGCGCGACGATGCCGAACGCGCAGCACCTCGTCATCGAGGGGGCGGGCCACAGCGACCCGCTCTGGCTCTCCTCGCCGAAGATCCTCGAGGCGATGAAGAACTTCCTCCGCGGCGAGCGGGTGACTGAGCGAGTGATCACCCTGCCGCGGATGCAGTTCCTGCCGGTGCGCACCGTGGCGAACGTGAGCGACGCCGTGCTGGCGCGCTACGTCGGCACGTACCGCGTCGATGACAAGAACGTGCGCCGCGTCATCAAGGCCGGCCCGGTGCTCTGGACCGTGCGCGAAGGCAACCCGCCCTTCGCCATCCGCCCCATGTCGCCGACGGAGTTCTTCTACGAGAACGGGGGCGCGACGGTCCGCTTCGAGGTGGACGCACAGGGGAAGGCGACGGCGATGGTGTTCCGCACCGCCACGGGGGAGGAGCAGCGCGGGGTGAGGGAGTAAGACCCGGCTGGACCGCCGCCGTCCCGGCGGCTGGTGCGGGCGGCGTCCCGCCGGTCGAAACGCACTGGCAGGCGAGGCGCGATCGTCTTCAGCGCAAGCGCAACGGTTACGTGATGAGACGCGCGCGTCTCATCACGACGCGTTCACGTCTCATCATGAAGCGGTCACGTCTCATCACGAGGCGTTCACGTCTCCTCGGGAGGCGTTCGCGGCTCATGATGAGGCGTGCACCTTTCACCATGAGGCGTTCACCTCTCATCGTGCGCCGCCGGGTGCGCTGATGCTTTCGCTCACCAATCGCGTCGGGCGAAAGGACCAACGTGAGGTCTGATACACTTCCGGCCGTCTTATGAACATCATCAAGAACCGGGTCAACGACGTGACCGTGCTCGACATCCAGGGCGTGATCAAGCTGGGCGAAAGCGCACGTGAGTTCTCCAGCTATCTGGAAAAAGTGCTGAACGACGAAACCGGTCCGGTGATGATCAACTTCGAGGCCATCAACTACATGGACTCGACCGGCCTGGGCGAACTGATCGGCTACCTCCAGAAGTTCGAGGACCGGCAGCGCAAGATGGCCCTGGTCAAGCCGTCGCACCGCATCCTGGCCCTGCTCAAGATCACCAAGCTCGACACGGTCTTCAAGATCTTCGACTCGCGCGAGAGCGCGATGTCGTATCTCACCGAAGGCGCCGCGTAGAGGCGGGTTGCTGGTTCCTGGTTGCTGGTTCCTGTTGCCTTCTGGCCTGGGCGATGCAGCACTAGTCACCAGCAACTAGCAACTCCCCCCGCCTTCCACTAAGATCCGCCCGGTTTTTCGATATGACCAACAGCTACCTTCCCATCCTGATCATGCTCTTCGTGGCCGTCGCCCTCGGCGCGGTGTTCCTCGGGCTGAACTGGATCCTCGGCAAACACCAGCGCAATCCCGTCAAGCTGGCGCCGTACGAGAGCGGCGTGCCGCTCCTCGACGACAACCGCAAGCGCGTCAACGTCCGTTTCTACCAGATCGCGATGCTCTTCATCCTCTTCGACATCGAAGCGGCGTTCCTCTACCCGTGGGCGGTGATCTACCGCGACGCCACGCGCGGCCCCGCCGCCTGGTTCATCTTCGGCGAGATGCTGCTCTTCATCCTTCTTCTCGGCGTCGGCTTCATCTATTGCTGGAAGAAGAAAGCCTTCGACTGGAAGTAAGGATCCGGACGTAAACCAATGGCCGATCTCCATCCCGACAATCCCTACGCAAAAGAACGCTTCCCCGATCTTCAGAAAACCGTCGAGTTCCCCGAAGAGGCCAGGAAGCGCTTCGAGTACATCCTCAGCCGCTACCCGACGAGGGAAGCCGCCCTCCTGCCGACGCTGCACCTGGCGCAGGAGCTGTGGGGCTGGATCTCCCCCGAGGTCGTGCACTACGTCGGCGAGCTGCTCGACCTCTCGCCCGCGACCGTGTTCGGCGTCGTCTCGTTCTACGACATGTACGACCAGAAGCCGGTCGGCAAGTACCGCCTGCGCGTCTGCACGAACCTGAGCTGCATGGTCTCGAACGCGTATGACATCTACGAGCACCTCTGCGACCGCCTCAAGGTCAATCCGCACGAGACCACGAAAGACGGCCTCTACACCGTCCTCGAAGTGGAGTGCCTCGGCTCCTGCGGCACCGCTCCGGTCGTGCAGGTCAACAACGACTATCACGAGAACATGAGCGTTCCGAAGATGGACGAGCTCCTGGAGCGCCTCAAGTGACAGAACCGATCCGCGTTCTCACCGCCAACATCGACAAGCCGAACTCCGCGTCGATCGACACCTACGTCGACGGCGGCGGGTACGAAGCCGCGCGCACGGCGCTGGGCATGAAGTGGGAAGAGATCATCCAGCTCGTCAAGGACTCCGAGCTCCGCGGACGCGGCGGCGCGGGTTTCCCGACGGGGATGAAGTGGTCGTTCGTCCCGCGCAACGCGCCGCGCCCGACGTACCTCCTCTGCAACGCCGACGAGGCCGAGCCGGGGACGTTCAAGGACCGGCTGATCATCGAGAAAGACCCGCATCTGCTCATCGAGGGGATGATCATCGCCGCCTTCGCCATCGGCTCGAACCCGATGGCATACATCTACATTCGCGGCGAGTTCCACTACGGCTCGACCGTGCTGGTGAAGGCCCTCGAGGAAGCGCGCCAGAAGGGCTTTCTCGGCAAGAACATCTTCGGCAGCGGCTTTGACTTCGACATCACCGTGCACCGCGGCGCCGGCGCCTACATCTGCGGCGAAGAGACGGGCCTCATCGAGTCCGTCGAAGGCCACCGCGGCCAGCCGCGCGTCAAGCCGCCGTTTCCCGCTGTCGTCGGCGTGTTCGGCGGACCGACGGTCGTGCAGAACGTCGAGACGCTGGCCTGCGTCCCGCTCATCGTCAAGAACGGCGCGGACTGGTTCAAGTCCTTCGGCTCGCCGAAGAACACCGGCCCGAAGCTCTACTGCGTCTCGGGCAAGGTCAAGAAGCCGGGTGTGTACGAGTTTCCGATGGGGATCACCCTCAAGGAGCTGATCTACGACCACTGCGGCGGCATCACCGGCGACAACAAGCTGAAAGCAGTCATCCCCGGCGGCGCCTCGGCGCCGATGCTCCTCCCCGACGAGATCGACCTGCCGCTGAATTTCGACGCGGTCATGAAGGCCGGCTCGATGCTCGGCTCGGCCGGCATCATCGTCTTGGACGAGACGGTCTGCATCGTCGACGCGGTCTGGCGCCTCTCGAAGTTCTTCGCCCACGAGTCGTGCGGCCAGTGCACGCCGTGCCGCGAGGGGACGAACTGGATGGAGTCGATCCTCGACCGCCTCGAGCGCGGCGAAGGCCGCCAGCAGGACGCCGATCTGCTCCTCGACATGGCCGACAACATCGGCGGCAAGTCTCTCTGCGCCCTCGGCGACGCCGCCATCGGCCCGGTCATCTCCTCGATCAAGAAGTTCCGCGACGAGTACGTGCACCACGTCACGCACAAGACCTGCCTCCCCGGCACGAAGCGCTACCGCCGCCTCGACATGCCCGTCGGCGCGCATTGATCCAAGCAGAACGCTTTCATTGCACTCACGCAAAGAAAGACGACCGGGGGCCTCCGGCGGGCCGGTGCGACCGGCGGCGCTGGTTGAGCCCAGGCCGTCGCGCAAACACGTGTTCCGTCGACAGGTGTGCGTTCAGGCTAGGCCAACAAGCGCCGCCGGTCGCACCGGCCCGCCGGAGGCCTCTCGTCGTCTCCCTTTCGTGGCTCCAATGCGAGCATCCTGCTTAGGGGGCAGTGACATTCGTCATCGACGCGCGCTGACAGCGCGCACTGCTCCCACGCCGCGCCTCCGCCTACATTGGCTCACGTAGGAGGCAGTCATGAAACTTCGTATCCCCCTCGTGTTCCTCATGGCCCTGCCGCTGTACGCGGCGGACGAGATGCGCCAGCTCGACTGGATGGTCGGAGAGTGGAAAGGGGAGGCCTGGGTCCGCATGGGTGCGGGAGAGCCGGAGCATGTGCTGCAGCACGAGCGCGTGCAGCCCCGCCTCGGCGGCAGGACGCTGCTCGTCGAAGGCACCGGCAAGCGCAAGCTCGCCGACGGCGCCGCGGGCGAGGTCGTGCACGAAGCGCTGGCCGTCGTCTCCTTCGACGACAAGACGAAACAGTACCGCTTCGACGCCTGGACGGCGCGCGACGGCTACGTCGAGGCCTGGTTCGAGGCCGGCGCCAATACGGCCACGTGGGGCTTCGACACGCCGCAGGGCGGGAAGGTCCGCTACACGATCTCGCTCAACGATAAGGGGCAGTGGTACGAGGTCGGGGAGTTCTCGCGCGACGGCAAGCAGTACATGAAGTTTTTCGAAATGACTTTAACGAAGAGCAAGTAACGCGGGTATAGAGGAGGCATGCGACGGCTCGCATGCCTCCTCGTACTTGGAATCGCCGCCTGCGCCACGCGGCAGCTGGCCGTGCACACCCCGCCCCCTCCCGACCGGCAGGAAAACGTCGTCACCGCGTTCGGGGTCATCAAGGATCCGGCCGGCCAGCCGCTGCAGCACGCGCGCATCCGGGCCTGGGAAGCCGACGGCCACTGCGACGCGATTGGCGGCCCGATCACCCGCACGAGCGGCGCCGACGGAACGTACGAGGTCACGGTCGGACGCCGTGTCGGCCCCGAGTTCGAAGGCTGCATCGTCCTCGAGTTCGCCGCAGGCGGCTCGGTCGCCTTCCTCCCGCGCAACGCCCACTTTGCCCGCGACAGCCGCCTGAAGATCGACGTCACGCTGCCGCCGGCGCGGCTCCTCACGCGGGCCGATGCGGATCGGCTGATTGCGGTGGTGCGAGGGGCGATGCATGAGGGATCGCCGACCGCCGTCGAAGAGCTCGCCCTCTACACCCAGGCCGACATCACGCCGCACCGGCGGAGCCTGCGCGGAATCGCCGACGTGCGCCTGCTGTCGGAAGGCGACCGGCGGTTCGAGTACGAGCTCGTGGGGATGCGGCCGGGCACGAGCGTTCGGGTGACCATCGCCCAGGACTCCCTGACGCGCATCACATTCAGCTGATCCTGCACCTGTTTGCGGAAACCTGCGTATATAGGAGCAGGATGACCGCCACCGTGCCCGCCACGCTCGAGTTTCCCACCCCGTTCACACGGGCGCGGGAAGGCGATCACGACGCGTTCGCGCAGATCATCGAGCAGCACGAGGCCATGGTCTACAGCCTGGCCTGGAACTTCTTCGGCGACCGCGGGCGCGCCGAGGAAGTGGCGCAGGATGTCTTCCTGCAGTTGTACCGGAACCTCGGCACCATCGAGTCCGACTCGCACCTGCTGTTCTGGCTGCGCCAGGTCACCACGAGGCGCTGCATCGACCTCACCCGCCGCACCCGCCTCAAAGCCGTCAGCCTCGACGACGCGGGCGAGCTCCCCGCGCACACCAAAGCCGCCGACCCGCTGCTCGACCGGAAACTGAAGCGCCTCGTCGAAGAGTTGCCCGACGTGCAGCGCGCCGTCGTCACGTTGAGATATCAGGAAGACCTCGATCCGTCGGAGATCTGCCGGATCGTCGGAATGCCCGTCAACACCGTCAAGAGTCACCTGCACCGCGCCCTCCAGTCGCTGCGCAGGAAACTGGAGAAACGCCCATGAACCTCGAACATGATCTGAGACGCGTCCTGCGTCGCGAGTCGCCGGCGCCCGGCTTCGCGGAGCGGGTGCTGCAGCGGATCGAGCGCGACGCCGCGCCGAAACGCAAGTGGATGCGCGCCGTCGCGGCCTCGCTCACCCTCACCGCCCTCCTCGGCGGCTGGGGCGCCCGCGAGCTCCATCATCGCCGCGAAGGGGAGCGAGCCAAGGAGCAGGTCCTGCTCGCCCTCCGCATCGCCGGCGAGAAAGTCCGCTACGCGCAGCACGAAGTCCGCGGCATCGGATCGCACGACTGAAGCACGATTGATTGAAGGAGAGCCCCATGCGTAAATTCGTCCTGGCACTGACACTCACCCTGGCGGCAGCCATCCCGGCCGCGGCCCAGCGCATCAACATCGACTTCCCCGACCTCGAAGAGCGCGCCGACGAAGTCGTCGACGTCACCCTCGACGCGTCGATGCTCAAGCTCGCGTCGAAGTTCCTCTCCGGCAGCGACCCCGACGAGCGGGCCATCCGCGACATGGTCAACGGCCTGACCGGGATCTACGTCCGCAGCTACACCTTCTCCAAAGAGAACGAGTACGACCGCAAACTGATCGACCGCGTCAGGGCGCAGCTCGGACCGTCGTGGAAGCCGCTCGTGACCGTGCGCAGCAAGAAGCGCGAGAACGTGAACATCATGGCCGACATGCGCGGCGAGAAGGTCTACGGCCTGGTCATCATCGCCGCCGAGCCGCGCGAGCTGACCCTGGTGAACATCGTCGGCAACATCGACATCGACCGCCTCTCCCGTCTCGAAGGGGAATTCGGCATCCCCCGCATCACCACGAAGGACGACGACGATGAATAAGCGGATCGCGGTCGCACTCCTCCTCTCCCTCATCGCCGTGCCGATGTACGCCGACTTCGCGTCGGTGGCGAGCGCGATCGACGGCCATCACGGCGTGAAGCGCATCTGGATTCCCTTTCTCGGGCTGGCGCGGTTCGCCGTGAGGATGGTCGCCCCCGAGGGCGTACACGACTTCCAGCTCGCCACGTTCGAGGGGACGGACGGCGTCGACCCGCGCCGGCTCAAGGACATCATGCGGTCCAAAGTCGGGCCGGGATTCATGCCCCTCGTGCAGGTCTACTCGCGCCGCTCGAACGACTGGAGCTTCATCTACGCGCGGCCTTCGGAGCGCGGGAACCGGATCGAATTGATGATCCTCGCGCACGATTCCAGCGACACGGTGCTGGTGCGGGTCGAGATCGACGCCGACAAGATTGCGCGCGAACTGAAGGACCATCCGCGCAAGGTGTCACATCATGCGCGGCGCTGAGGTGTAGAATCCTCAGTCCGCGAACATGGCCCGGCACGAAGAACGAGACGAGTACGATCTCCTCAACCAATACCTGCAGGAGATCGCGCGCGTCCCGCGGCTCACGCCCGAGAGGGAACGGGAGCTGGGCCGCCGGATCCAGGACAACGACAAGGAAGCGCTCGAAGAGCTGGTGAAGGCGAACCTGCGCTTCGTGGTCTCGTACGCGAAGCGCTATCGCAACTCCCACGTTCTCTTCCTCGACCTGATCAACGAAGGCAACATCGGCCTCATTCACGCCGCCAAGAAATTCGACCCCGAGAAGAACGTCAAGTTCATCACGTACGCGGTGTGGTGGATCCGGCAGGCCATCCTGCACGCGCTGTCGGAGCAGGCCGGCGCGTTCCGTCTCCCGCCCAAGCGCGCCAACCTGATGTACCGGCTCGAGAAAGCCATCGCCTCGGCCATCACCGAGGGGAACCACATCCCGACGCCGGACGAGCTGGCCGAGAACCTGGGAGTGAGCGTCAAGGAGATCCAGACGCTGCTGCAGGCCAGTTCGGACAACTACTCGCTCAACGCCGAGCTGGACGACGAGTCGCACACCGAGCTGGCCGACGTCGTCGAGCAGACCATGATGCCCTCGGCCGAGAACGAGATGCAGGTCCAATCGCGTCGCGAAGAGCTGCTGGCGCACATGTCCGAGCTCTCGCCGAAGGAGCGCCTCGTCCTGACGCTGCGCCACGGCGTCAGCGACAACATCCCGAAGAGCATCCGCGAGCTGGCGTCGTTCCTCAACCGCGAAGTCGAGAACGTGCGCGCGGTACTCGAGAGCGCGAACCGCAAAGTGTGCGAGAAGCTCTCCATCACGGAGAGCGAGCTCGGCGTCCTGCTGCTTTACACGAACCCCAATGCCAAGGCCTCGTTCCGCTACTGGTACGAGCTCAAAGACCGCGGCGAAGGCACCAGCCCCGACCTCGCCGAGGACCGCGTCCCGTACCTGCAGGGCATCAAGGAGCACGCCTCCGTCCAGCAGGCCGTCGACGAGCTCACGCTCGAAGAGAAAACGATCATCAAGCTCCGCTACGGCGTCCTGCAGGACGACGAGCTAACGCTGCGCGATATCGGCGAGATCCTCGGCTTATCACGTGAGCGAGTGCGTCAGATCGAGAGCCGCGCAGAGGCGAAGTGCCGGCGGAGCGTACGACGCGAACGCTAGGCGAGGGCACGGGCGTGATGTTGTTGCGCTCGAGAAACTCGACGATGTCCTTGCGGTCCATCAGCACGTAACGGTCGTACCGGATGCGTCCGTTCTCGATCATCTCGCGCGCGAGAGCCTCGAAGGTGGATCGGTTCCGGATGAACGCCACGCGCATGTCGGCGGGATGGTCCGTCGCATCGAAGAAATCCTTGAGCGCTTCGCGGGAGACGACGCACTTGAGCATTCGCCCTTCGACTGTGGTGTAGAGAATGATGGTCGAGAAGTAGCCGCTGTATTGCCAGTCTTCGTCGCCGAACACGATGTTCATCCATCTCTCCTTCACGTCTCCAGGTCTCTCGTCATCCTCGTCATCTGCCTTTCGATCAGATCGAGGTACTCCGGAAGGCCGGCCAGCGTCACGAGATCGAGTTGATATCGCGACCTCCCGTACGACTGGCTTTGATATTCAAAGGTAAAGGCGGCATTGTCAATTTCCGTGAGTACGAGCTCCGCTTCGTCGTCGAGCTCTGCCGCGACCAGGACGGCGTCGACGACCACGACTGGCTTGATGAAATGAATCGTATCGGTCCGGTGCGGCTCTGACGCAGCCACGATGCTTTCATACGCGGATGCCGCGGCTTTGCAGGCGGTGACGAACGCCGAGTACCAGGTCGAGCTGTCCGTCGGCTTCTTGAAGCCCTGATGAACCCCGGAGCCTCTCCAGCCGTTCGTTGAGAGTAAAGAACTGTCACGCAATGCTGCCAGCATGGCGTGCGGCAGCGGCGCTGTTGGAGAGTGAATGATGTCGCTTGATTCCTCCGCGTCATCACTTCCCCGCAGATGTTCATCCTTGAACACGATCCACGGCTTCTCCGACTTCTTCACCTGCCCGAGAAGCCGCGCCACCACCTCCACCGCCCCTTCGGCGCCGGCGAGCGTCACCCGCCGGACCGCCTCGAAGTCGCACTCGCGGGAGGTCTGCTCGTCCTTGTCGAAATAGGTGAAGCTGCCGTGGCACTCCCATTTGCGGGCGATGCATGTGCGAATGGCCAGCATCTCCGAGTAGAAACCGGAGTGCTTCAGATCGCGCGCGAGCCTCTGGCGCAGATCGTCGTCCATGTTGTGCGGAGGGAGGAACAACGCGCCGCGGAAGGTCGCGTCGGAATCAGTGGGAACAGGATTCTAGCGCAGACGTGCGACCGAGGAAACTCGATGTCGCTCCGCATGACTCGCCGGTGCGCGATCCAGCGGAAACCCACGATAGACTAGAACCCGATGTCCGAACCGCAATCCGCCCCCATGGGGCGCCTCGACGCCTTCGACGTCGGGGCGAAGAAGCTCACCGTCCAGACCGAGTTCTTTTCCCGGCCCCACTGGCGCATCGAAACCAAGGTCTACCTCGGCGGTGCGCTGAAGAAGGTCTACACCGACGACGTCGCCGAAGCCGACGAGGCGGGGCTCCAGGCGCGCATCGACGCGTTCCACCAGGCGAAGATCGACGAGATCGTCGAAGGGCTGCGCGCGCGCAAGGCATGAGCGTCCGCGTGCGCGATCTGCGCAAGTCGTTCCGCTCGCTGCGCCGCCCCCACGAAGTCCTCAAGGGCATCGAGCTCGACGTCGCGCCGGGCGAAGTGGTCGGCCTCATCGGCCCCAATGGCGCCGGCAAGACCACACTCATGTCGTGCCTCCTCGGCTTCCTGCATCCCGACAGCGGCGAGATCACCATCGACGACAAGGCCAACGACGACCTCGACGTGCGCCGCCGCACCGGCTTTGTCCCCGAGCGGATGAACTTCGACCGCCGCGCCACCGGCTGGAACTTCCTCCGCTACATGGCCCGTCTCGCCGAAGTCCCGGCCGCCGACGTCGACGCCCGCTGCAGCGCCATGCTCGAGCGCCTCGGCCTGACCGCCGCCGCCGACAAGCGCCTCTCGCAGTATTCGCGTGGCATGCTCCAGCGCATCGGCATGTGCCAGGCGCTCATCCACGAGCCGTCATACATCTTCCTCGACGAGCCGACGTCCGGCCTCGACCCGAACGGCGTGCTCCTCGTGCGCGACCTGATCGACGAACAGAAGCAGCGCGGCGCGGCGGTGCTCCTCAACTCCCACCAGCTTGCCGAGATCGAGAAAGTCTGCGACCGCGTGCTCTTCCTCCATCACGGTGTCATCGAGCGCGCCGAGACGCTTCGCCACGCCGACCGCATCATCGTGGCCGTGACGATGCTCGCCGGGTCGTTCGATCCCGAGGCCGTGCAGCGAATCGCCGGGACGCCTCCGAACGAGAGCATGCTCATCGTCAGCGTGGAACAGGAAGCCGACATCGCCGCGCTGGTGAAGCAGCTCGTCGACAGCGGCGCCGGCGTGATCGACGTCCGCCGCCACACCGCGGATCTCGAAGGCATCTTCCGAGGTGCGGCGTGAGCCGGACCGTGATCGGGGAGACGCTGCGGCGGCATCTCACCAACGTCGCCTTTCTCGTCTACCTGGCGTTTCTGGCGATCATCGCCTTCGGCGTATCCGTGTTCGACCGCCCCGCCAGCGCGTGGCCGACTCTGATCACGCTGCTGGCGCTGATCACCGGCGCCGGCGCGATCGGACCGGAGTTCTCTTCGGGCACGCTTCAGCTCATCCTGGTCAAGCCGGTGAACCGCGCCGTCTACCTGCTCTCGCGCGTCACCGGCATCGTCCTCACCGTCTGGCTGGCGTCGCTCGTCCCCGCCATTTGCGAGCTGGCCGGCCGCGCGATGTGGGGCGAAAGCGGCCTGCACGCGCGCGAGATCGGCATCGCCCTCGCCAACAGCGCCGCCGACACGCTGCTCGCCGTCTCCCTCCTGGCACTCCTTGGCAGTCTGACACGCGCGTGGTTCAACATCGCCATCTACATGGTCGCGCTGATCGGACTGTCGATGAGCAGCGTCGTTTTCGCGATGGTCCGGCAGTCCCAGAATGCCGTCGGACGATTTCTCAGCGAGCACACGCAGCTCGAGCGCGCGCTCATGGTCATCGACAAGAACCTGTTCCCCGAGCTCCCGCCGCGGCTCGATTCCGGCTGGACGCTGATGGTCCTCTCCAACGCCGCCATCGCACTCGTGCTGGCCTGTCTCGCATTCCGCAACCGGGAGGTGCCGTATGGCGCGGACTAACCAGCGCTCGATCCCCGTCGTGCTGTTCATCCTCGCCGTCGCACTCGTCGCCGCGCGCTTCGTCACGCAGGGCGTCAAGCAACGCGCGACCGGCGACGGCGTGAAGTGGATGACGGTGGAGGAAGGCCTGCAGCTCGCGCGGACCTCGAACAAGCCCATCCTCCTCGACTTCACCGCCGACTGGTGTGCGCCGTGCCATCAGCTCGACGCCCAGGTCTTCCAGGACGCGAAGCTTGCCAAGGCCATCAACGAACGCTTCATCCCCATCCGCGTCGTCGACCGGCAGCGCGAGGAGGGGAGGAACTCCGACGAAGTGGCGGGCCTGCAGCGCCAGTTCAGCGTACGCGGGTTTCCAACCGTCGTCATCGCCGACATCAACGGCGAGCGCACGCGCATGGAAGGTTTCGGCGGGCGCGCGAAGTTCGAGCAGATGATGGAGAGCGTCCGCTGATGCGGCTCGAGCACCTGACCGAGGAGGAAGAAGACTTCTGGCGCGGCGAGTTCGCGCAGGAGAACTGGATCTTCGGCGCTCTCACCCTCAGCGTCACGCTCCCCGAGTTCGCCGCCGGCACGCCGGCGCTGCGCGAGATGCACTTCGGCTACTACCTCCAGCCGCTCCACCTCAACGTCGACGACCGCGAAGACCTCCCGCGCAAGCTCGCCTACGTCCTCGCCCGCCGCAGGCCGCCCCTCGACTTCCTCGAGCTCTCCGGCGGCGGCCTGCGCATCCCCCACTGCTTCCCCACCGGCTTCACCCTCGGCTCCGTACTGCGCATCACCCTGCAGGAACTGAAGAAGCTGCCGCTGCGCGAGCCGCTCGACAGGCATGAGGTATGAGGCATGAGGTACGAGGGATGAGTGCGCGAACTCGCCGCCTCTCACTCATCCCTCATCCCTCATGCCTCATACCTGAATCGCCTCATGCCTGAGAACCCTCATAGAATGCCCCCCGCGTATGACCCCGTTCCGCCGCCTCCTGCATTACTTCGCCCTCTACAAAAAGCGCCTCACGGCCGGTGGTCTCTGCGTCATCGGCTCCGCGGTCTTCTCGCTCATGAAGCCGTTCATCATCGGCAGCGCCGTCAACGAGCTCGGACGCGGTTTCACCCGCGAGACCCTCATCCGCTACAGCCTGATGCTCATCGGCGCGTCGATCTGCGAGGGCATCTTTCTCTACCTGCAGCGCTCGATCATCATCGGCGCCTCGCGCCACATCGAGTACGACATGCGCAACGACTTCTACCAGCACCTGCAGAGGCTGCCGCTCGGCTTCTACCAGGAACAGCGCACCGGCGACCTCATGTCGCGCGCCACCAACGACCTGGCCGCGGTGCGCATGCTGATCGGGCCCGCGGTCATGCACTCGCTCTCCTCGCTGCTCGTCGTCACCGGCGCCTTCATCATGATGCTCCGCACCGACACCACCATGGCCCTCCTGGCGCTCCTGGCCGTGCCGGTCGTGGCCGGCCTGGTGAGCTCGTTCGGCCAGCGCATCCACAACCGCACTCGCGCCGTGCAGGACTACTTCGGCGACATCTCCGCGCGCGTGCAGGAGAACCTGGCCGGCGTGCGCGTCGTGCGCGCCTTCACCCGAGAACAGAACGAGGTCGAGACGTTCAAGCGGATGAACCACGAGTACGTCGAGCGCAACCGCGCCGTGATCCGCCTCACCGCCGCGTTCTATCCCGCCCTGCACGCCCTCATCGGACTGATGTTCGTCTTCGTCTTCTACACCGGCAGCCGGAAGATCATCGCCGGCACGCTCTCCCTCGGCGCCTTCGTCGCCTTCCAGTTCTACCTCGGACGGATGATCTGGCCGCTGATCGCCCTCGGCTGGGTCATCAACCTCTTCCAGCGCGGCATGGCCTCCATGAAACGCCTGCACGAAGTGTGGATCGTCGATCCCGTCGTGGGGAGCACCGGCACCGGCGACGCGCCACGCGCGGACTCCGCCGACTTCGAGATCCGCGACCTCACCTTCACCTACGACACGCGTCCCGTCCTGCAGCACATCAACCTCGACGTCCGCCACGGCGAGACGGTCGGCATCGTCGGCCGCACCGGCAGCGGCAAGTCGACGCTGCTCTCGCTCATCACCCGCGCCTTCGAGCCGCCGCCCGGCACCATCTTCCTCAACGGCCGCGACATCACGGCCATCCCGCTGCGCCAGCTCCGCGAGTGGATCGGCATGGTGCCGCAGGAAACCTTCCTCTTCTCCGAGTCGCTCGCCGAGAACATCCGCTTCGGCCGCGCCGACGCCACCGACGCCGACGTCGACGACTCCGCAAAACAGGCCGGCCTTTCGACCGACGTCGCCGGCTTCCCACAGGGCCTCGGCACGGTCATCGGCGAGCGCGGTATCACGCTCTCCGGCGGCCAGAAGCAGCGCACCGCCATCGCCCGCGCCCTCGTGCGTGATCCTCTGGTGCTGATCCTCGACGACTCGCTGAGCGCCGTCGACACGCACACCGAGGAGCGGATCCTCAATGCGCTGCGGACGATCCGGAAGGGGAGGACGGTGCTGATCGTCTCCCACCGCGTCTCCTCCGTGAAAGACGCCGATCACATCGTCGTCCTCGACGACGGCCGCATCGTCGAGCGCGGCAACCACGACGCGCTGCTCGACAAAGGCGGCTACTACGCCGACCTCTATCGCCGTCAGACCATCGAGGCGGAGCTGGAGGAGATCGCGTGAGCGAGATCGAGCGCCACGAGGACGAAGGCGCCAAGGCCTTCGACCGTCATCTCACCAGACGCCTGCTGACCTACCTGCGCCCCTACCGCTGGCGCGCCGGCTTCTCCGTGTTCCTGGTCATCATCTCGTCGCTGTTCGAGATCGCCGGCCCGGCCATCACCGCCATCGCCATCGACCTCTTCGTCCGCCCCTCGGGCAGCGAGCCGCTGGGAGTCAGCAAGCGCATCGGCGAATGGCTGTCGGCCAATGGCTACGACTTCGATCCGCTGACCGGCATCAACGTCGCGGCGGGCCTCTACCTCTTCACGCTGGCCGGCGGCTTCGTGGTGCTCTACACGCAGATGGTCCTGATGAACCTCATGGGCCAGTACATCATGTACGACCTGCGGAAGCAGATCTTCTCGCACCTGCAGAAGCTCGAAGTCCAGTTCTTCGACCGCAATCCCGTCGGCCGCCTGATGACGCGCGTGACCACCGACGTCGACGCCCTCAACGAGATGTTCACCGCCGGCTTCGTGGCCATCTTCGGCGACCTCTTCGTGCTGGCCGGCATCATCGGCGTGCTGTTCTGGATGAACTGGCGCCTGGCACTGGTGCTCTTCAGCATCACCCCGTTCATCATCCTCGTCTCGATCTGGTTCCGCCGCGGCGCGCGCAAGACCTACCGCAGCGTGCGCGCGCGCATCGCCGCCATCAACGCCTTCCTGCAGGAGCACATCTCCGGCATGTCCACCGTGCAGCTCTTCAACCGCGAAGAGCAGGAGGCGGACAAGTACGACGGCCTGAACGTACGCCATCGCGACGCGAACATCGAGTCGATCTACTACTACGCCATCTTCTATCCGCTCATCGAGCTGATCGAGACCGTCGGCCTCGCGCTCATCGTCTGGTACGGCGGCGGAAAGGTGATCCAGGGGACGCTCTCCATCGGCGCGCTGATCGCGTTCTTCCAGTACTCGCAGCGCTTCTACCAGCCGATCTCCGACCTCTCCGAAAAGTACAACATCCTCCAGGCCGCCATGGCCGCCAGCGAGCGGATCTTCAAGCTCCTCGACACGCCCGTGAAGCTCGACGACACGGGCAAGCTCGAAGCGCGCGAGCTGGAGTCGATCGAGTTCCGCGACGTCTGGTTCGCCTATAACGAGCCCGATTGGGTGCTGAAAGACGTCTCCTTCCGCGTCAACCGCGGCGAGCGCGTGGCCCTGGTCGGCCATACCGGCGCCGGCAAGACCACCGTTACCGCGCTGCTGCTGCGCTTCTACGACATCCAGCGCGGCCAGATCCTGATCAACGGCGTCGACCTGCGCGAGTACTCGACCGAGTCGCTGCGCCGCTTGTTCGCCATCGTGCAGCAGGACTTTTTCCTCTTCACCGGCAACGTCGCCGACAACATCTCCCTCGGCGACACGACCATCAGCGAAGAGCGCATCCGCACCGCCGCCGTGCGCGTGCAGGCCGACCGCTTCATCTCCCGGCTGCCCGAGGGGTATGCGTCGGTCGTGCGGGAGCGGGGGGCGGGGTTGTCGGTGGGGGAGAAGCAGCTCCTCTCCTTCGCCCGCGCGCTGGCCTTCGATCCGCCGGTGCTGATCCTCGACGAGGCCACTTCGTCCATCGATACCGAGACCGAGCTGCTGATCCAGGAAGCCATCCAGACCCTGCTCGCCGGACGGACCTCCATCGTCATCGCCCACCGCCTCTCCACCATCCGATCGGCCGACACGATCCTCGTCTTCCACCACGGCGAGATCCGGGAGCGGGGGACCCACGAGGAGCTGATGCAGCACCCCGGTCTGTATCGGAAACTTTACGAGATTCAGTACCGGGAGGCGGTCGTGGCGTAGCCCGGTCGTTTGACAGGACGAAAAAACAGGCCTAAGGTCTGCAACAAACGTCCATCGGGCTTTTTGATCACGTGAAGGGAGGGGAGGCGATGACCGTAAGGTTCTTCCCCGGGACACAGAGACACAAATCGAGTTTGATCCAGGGTTTTCTTCGGCAGTTCCGCGTCGAGCACGAGCTCGTACGCATCGACGAGAATCGGAAGTCGTACATTCACCACGCCGGATCCGATCCCGCGCTCGAAGTCGATGGGCGCCTGTTCGTCGATCCGAACGTCGACGCCCTGAAGAAGATCTTCAACGTAAATTGACGCGCGCCGCGGCGCGCGTCAATTTCGTCAGGCCAACCGGAACATCGAGTCCGCCTCCCGCTGGACGGTCTCCCGGATGCGCCCCTCGAACGCCATCGCAATCAGCGGCAGCTTCGCGTCGATGATCACCTCGCTGTCCGTGACCTCCACGGTGCCCTCGACCTTCAGCCCTTTCGCCTTGCCCTTGAAGCGCAGCGTGTCGGCGAACCACTCGTGCTCCATGTCCTCGGCGTGCCCGCCGAACTGCGACAGCAACTGACCGAGCCGCTGCTCGACCCTGGCCCGCGCGCTCTGTTTCGTGGTGTGGTGGGGTACGGCGATTTTCACGTTCTCTCCTTCGCAAGTCTTATCGGCTGACAGTCTCACAGTCTCATAGGCTCACAGTCTCACAGGGGCGCCGCCACCGCTCTGCTCCTATGCGCCTCTGAGGCGATGAGCCCATGAACCTCTGAGACCAGCCTTGCGACTCTCTTGCCTCCCGCAGATCTCCGAGGGATACTCCTCGCGGGACTTCCGCGGGTCGTCACGCCATGCTTGCCAAAGTATGGAGCGCTGCGACGCTCGGAATTGAAGCAGTACGCATCACCATCGAGGTCGACGCCCGGCACTCGCAACAGCCGGGATTCGCCCTGGTCGGCCTGCCCGACACCGTCGTGCGCGAGTCGTACTCGCGCGTCTGGTCGGCGCTCGCCAACTGCGGGTTCTATCCGCCCCTGCGCCACTACACCGTCAACCTCTCGCCCGCCGACGTGCGGAAGGAAGGCTCCGGCTTCGACCTCCCCATCGCCATCGGCATGCTCCAGGCGCTGGAAAAAGTGCGCCCCGAGGACGTGGCTGGCCGCGTCTTCGTCGGGGAGCTGTCGCTCGACGGAACGCTGTCCCCCGTCCGCGGCACGCTCTCCATCTCCGCCGCCCTGGCGGGCGACGGGGAGCTTCGCGAGCTGATCGTTCCCGCGGCGAACGCGAACGAGGCCGCGGCCGTGCACCGCACGCGCGTCGTCGGCGCGCCGAACCTCATCGCGCTGCTGCGGCACCTGTGGGGCGAGCGCCTGCTCGAGCCGGCCGTCTCGACCGTCTCGGCCGAACCGATCGACGACGGTGTCGACTTCGCCGAGGTCCGCGGACAGGCGCAGGCCAAGCGCGCCCTCGAAGTCACCGCCGCGGGCGGCCACAACGTGATGATGATCGGCCCGCCGGGCTCGGGGAAAACGATGCTGGCCCGCCGCCTCTCCACCATTCTCCCGCTCCCGTCTCTCGACGAGGCCATCGTCACGACCAAGATCCACTCCGTCGCCGGCGTCCTCCCCGCCGGCAGCGGCCTGCTCACCCGCCGCCCCTTCCGCGCGCCCCATCACACCATCTCCACGGCCGGCATGGCCGGCGGCGGGACGCAGATCCGGCCCGGCGAAGTGAGCCTCGCCCATCACGGCGTCCTGTTCCTCGACGAGCTCCCCGAGTTCCGCCGCGAGACGCTCGAAGTCATGCGCCAGCCGATGGAAGACGGCCACGTCACCATCTCCCGCGCCGCGCGGACCATCACCTTCCCGGCCCGCTTCACCCTCGCCGCCGCCTTGAACCCCTGCCCCTGCGGCTACTTCAACGACGCCCGCCGCGACTGCATCTGCTCCCAGCGCCAGATCGCCCGCTACCTCGCCAAGATCTCCGGCCCGCTCCTCGACCGCGTCGACCTGCAGGTCGAAGTGGCCGCCCTGACGACCGACGAGATCGCGTCCGTAGAGCCGGGCGAATCCTCAGCGTCGATCCGCATCCGCGTCGACGCCGCCCGCGAGCTGCAACGCGAGCGCTTCCACCGCGCCTCCATCGCCCGCAACGCCGACATGACCCCGCGCCACCTCCGCCGTGCCTGCGAGCTGGACCCGCCCTCCCGACGCCTGCTCCTCGCCGCCATGGAGCGCCTCGGCCTCTCCGCCCGCGCCCACGACCGCATCCTCAAGGTGTCGCGCACCATCGCCGATCTCGCGGGGTGCGAGCGGATCGAGTCGAGCCACGTCGCGGAGGCGGTGCAGTACCGGGCGCTGGATAGGGCGTATTTTCGATGACGTGAAGAGTACCGCGACGGCTCGAAAGTCGAGCCGTCGCGTTGATTACCGAATCAGGTGTTAAACGTCCCGGTGAATGTGTAGTAGGAGACCGTATTCGTGCTCGGGCAGCCGTGCACCACCTGCCACATGTACGTCCGGCCGGAAACCGTTGGAACGGTGACAGAGAGCATTCTTGAGGTGAGTGGAGACATAAATGTCGGTGACTGCGCGTGATTTTCTTAGCCTACGGCATTGGCGCGGCACCAGTTCCACGCGATGAGGTAACCCGATCTCAGCCGTCGTCAGTCATATTGTGTGGCGGTTACTATTATGCCGTCCGGTGCCATGTGGATGCCGCAGGTGTGAGCGTTGGGACATCGAGCTTGATCGCTCAAATGATCGACAGGTTGAAAGTGGACGCTACGCGCCGCGCACTGTGGCATAATGGTATTGGTAGCACTTCAGCCCTTCCGTTTTTCGGTCAACAAGTAACGGCAATCTTCCCGTTTGACTTCTGTCTTAGACAAGCAGGTGAATCGATGTGTGCTTTCCGGTACGGTCTCATGCTTCTCGGGTGTTCTGCTTTCATGCTGGCATCGGCGGCGGTGGCCTCGACTCGGAATGCTGTGCAGCAGCAGGTCGGTGTTCACGGATCATCCGGAACTGTGGCCGATGTCGCCGAGGAGGCCGCTACTGTTAGGACGCCACGCATCCAACCGCAGTATGAGCAGTCTACGCATCTGGAGATCACGTACGAAGCCGTCTTTGTGCTTCCGCAAGGAGCGATGCGCAATGAGTTCCTCCTGAACCTCGGCAGCGCGGATGGGCCCGACTGCAGCCTCGTACTTCCTGAAGTCCCCGGCACGACAATCACGGAAGGTGCATGGAAAGAAGACTGCGACTTGCATATGCGTGCGCATTTCTGGGATCCCGATACAAACAAAGGGTTGCCCGGCTTCGAGGACGCCCTAACGCGAGCGAAAGACAGGTACTCGCGCGCTATCGAATTTTATAAAGTAAAAGATTTCGCGTCTGCGTACTTCGAGCTGGGGCGGGTCGCACACCTTTTGGAGGACATGGCGCAGCCAGCTCACGTTCACTTGGACCTGCATCTACCTGTCGAGACAAACGATAATTACGAAAAGATCTGTGCGTGGTACTCGTGGCGTTGGCTGTCAGCGACGCCGCCAGCAGGAGGGAATCCTCAGGCAAATACTTACGTAGGTTATGACGCGAGCGGCAAGCTGCAACCTCTAGATTATGCAACGCTGCGGTGGAATCTCGGCACGGCGTTCAACGCGACATCGCCGCTCGAGCGGCTATTCTTGAATCTTGCGGAGACAGCTGACGCGTTCGAATCTGAAGACGTCGCGGCAGACACGGACGCCATACAAAATGGCGATGCCCGTGGCAGGATTTTCTGGCATACCACGATTGCACCGCCGGACGATCTATTTAGCGAGTTTTCGGAATCAGAGGCATTGCTGCACGCCGATACCTTGGTGCCGCTCGCGATCAGATACGTCGCTAGCCTATATCAGCTTTTCTGGGATGAGACGCACCCGCCGACGGTCATCACAGGGTCAGCTGTGCCCGGGCAGACAACGGCGACGGTAAGTGCTTCGGTCAACCCGAACGGGGCGGCCACGAGGTTGTATTTCGAGTACGGAAAAACGACCAACTATGATCTCACCGCAACGTATGGTTCTGTGGGTTCCGGAACGGCGCTCACAACGAAGTCCTACCCGCTCACGAATCTGAATTGTGGCTCGTCCTACCACTACAGAGCACGTGCGGAAAACAACGCTGCGGCTCCAGTCAGGGGCGGGGACGGGACATTCACCACCTCCGCGTGCACGCAGTCGTGTTATTCCTTCAGCATGACTGTCAACCCGATGGTCGGCGGTACGGCAACCGTGAACACTGCCCAGAACTGCTCCGGTGGATACACGAGTGGTACTGCGGTTGCCCTCTCGGCGTCGCCCGGTAGCGGCTATCAGTTCTCCGGCTGGACTGCGGCGAATTGCACCCTCGCGAATCCGGCTGCTCTTTCCACGACGTGTACGATGACCGGCACCGGGAATGCCTCGGTCAGTGCTCAGTTCACGGCGAGTACGCCGCCGACGACCGGGTCGGAGCTCCTGATCAACGGCTCGTTCACATCCGTATGGACCGGATGGGCGCGCTCCGGAAATTTCTACGCCGATTCGCGAGTCTGCCGCAGTTCCCCTGGTTGCGTTTATCTGTCGAATGCTGACGGAACGCCCGGCGACAACCTGGAGGGCCTGATTGGTCAGGTTGTGACCATCCCGTCCAACGCCACGTCGGCAACGGTTACATTTTGGTACAGCATCACGACTCAGGAGGTGACTACCACCACCGCCTATGACGTGATGTTCGTCAAGATTCACGATCTGACAGCGGGTACCGCGGCGGGAATCGCGGTGCTGTCAAATCTCACGAGCACCGGCGGCGCTTATGTGAAGCGTACGGCCGACCTCAGCGCATACGCCGGTCACAGGATATCGCTGGAGTTCAGCGGTTACACGGATGGTGCGAAGCCGACCATTTTCCGGATCGATGATGCGAGCATTCAGGTCACGACCGCTACCTGCACGAGTTTCACAATCAGTCCGTCGTCACGGACGCCTTCCCCATCTTCCGGGTCTCGGACCGTCACGATCACCGGGGCACCCTCGGGCTGCGAGGGCGGTAGCTGGAGTGCTTCCGGCAACGGCAGCTGGCTCACCGTATCACCTACGGGCGGAACGGGGTCGGGTTCCACCGTGGTGTCGTGGAGTCAGAATCCGTCGACTTCGTCGCGGTCGGCGAATGCGATGATCGCCGGGAATGTATTCGCCGTGACGCAGGATGGCACTTCACCGGCGACGTGCAGTAGTTTCACGCTCGATTCACCATCATTGAGTGCCACGTCGCTGGCGGGGTCGCAAGCCGTGACCCTCATCGGGGTTCCGAGCGGATGTCAAGGCGGCAATTGGAGTGCTTCAGGCAACGGCTCGTGGCTCACGGTATCTCCCTCGAGCGGAACCGGACCGGACTCCGTCATAGTTTCCTGGAGCCAGAACTCAAATGCGTTCGGACGCTCTGACAGCGCCACGATCGCCGGCAAGAGCTTCAGCCTGACTCAGGGTGCAGCTCCCAGTGGGCCGATTGAGTCTTACATCTTCACGCATTTAGCCGGCAGGGATGTCGGCGCGGGTTATTTCGACGGCGCTGCGAACGCCGCGCGGTTCTCGTATCCCGAGGGTATCGCGATCGATGGTGGGGGAAACGTCTACGTAGCGGATACGAGGAACAGCATAATCCGAAAAATCACGCCGACGGGCAACGTAACCACGCTGACCGGTGTCGCGGGACGTCGCGGAAGTACTGACGGAACAGCGAGCGAAGCGCAATTTGCATCACCTTCCGCGGTTGCGATCGACAACGTGGGAAACGTGTACGTTGCCGATACTTCCAACCATACGATCCGGAAGATCACGCCGGCTGGCGTGGTCACGACCTTGGCCGGATTGGCCGGGAGCAGCGGAAGTACGGACGGCACGGGGGACGCGGCACGGTTTCTGGCCCCAGAGGGTGTCGCCACGGACAGTGCGGGGAACATCTATGTGGCGGATGCCGGGAACCACACGATCAGAAGAGTTACCCCTGCCGGGGTGGTGACGACACTGGCCGGTTTGGCTCGGTCTAGCGGAAGCACCGACGGGACGGTAGCTGCGGCGCGGTTCAACGAGCCGACGGGAGTCGCGACCGACAGTGGCGGGAATGTCTACGTTGCCGAACGATCCAACCATACGATCCGGAAGATCACCTCAGCGGGAACGGTGACGACCCTCGCAGGTCTGGCTGGCAGCGCTGGCAGCGTGAACGGGACCGGTGACGCGGCGCGGTTTTGGTTCCCGAGCGGCGTGGCAGCGGACGGCGCGGGGAACGTCTACGTCGCCGACGACATGCACGCGATCCGGAAGATCACACCCGCGGGAGTCGTAACGACGCTGGCGGGTCAGGAGGCAAACACGGGCAGCTCGGATGGGACCGGAGGCGCGGCGCAGTTTTACTTCCCGCATAGTGTTGCAACTGACGGCGCAGGGAACATCTACGTCGCGGACTCTTATAACCATACGATCCGGAAGGTCACCCCGGCGGGGTTGGTGTCGACCATTGCGGGGTTGGCGGGAAGCAACCGCGGGAGTGCGAATGGGGCGGGAATCATGGCGCAGTTCAGGTCTCCGTTCGATGTGGCAACTGACACTCTAGGGAACGTGTACGTCGCGGACAGCAGTAACTATGCGATCCGAAAGATCACACCGGCTGGAATCGTGTCGACCTTCGCGGGACTGCCCGGCGAGCCCGGAGATGCTGATGGAACCGGTAACGCCGCGCGTTTCCGGCATACTCATGGCGTCACGACCGACACTCTAGGGAACGTCTACGTGGCGGATAGCGGCAACAATACCATCCGGAAGATCACGCCGGGCGGGGGGGTCACGACCCTCGCCGGCCTCGCGAAGTCGGTAGGCAACGCGAATGGAACGGGCACTGCAGCGCGGTTCAATTTTCCGTATAGTGTGGCGACTGACAGTGCGGGGAATGTTTACGTCACTGATACTTTCAATCATACGATCCGCAAGATAACGTCAGCGGCAGTAGTGACTACGCTGGCGGGCTTGGCCGGTACCAGCGGAAGCAGCGATGGGATCGGTGATGCGGCGCGGTTCAACAGCCCGCTAGGTTTAGCTACGGACAGCAGCGGGAACATCTACGTCGCGGACACCGTTAACTATACGATCCGGAAGATTACGCCTGCGGGTGTAGTAACGACGGTGGCGGGCTTGGCGGGGAGTAGCGGAAGCACGGACGGGGAGGCCAATATCGCCCGGTTCAATATACCCACCGGGGTGGACACCGACAGGTGGGGGAACGTCTACATCACCGACTCCAGCAACAATACGATCCGACAGATCACGCCGGGGGGAATGGTCATAACGCTCGCGGGTGTCGCTCGGAGCTATGGGAGCACGGACGGGATCGGGAGCGCTGCACGGTTCGACGAGCCCTCGGGCCTGGCGATCGACAACAGTGGGAACATTTACGTGGCGGATCAGAACAATGACGCGATTCGCGTAGGCCGGCAGGCGATCTCGGATGCGGCACGAATCGACGCTGCGACAGGCCAAGTGGGAGCGTCCCGGCAGCTCGATGTTGCGCCGCAGAATGCGACATCGTGGCAGTGGAGCGTGATCCGCAGACCGTCCGGGTCGACGGCTCAGTTGTCGTCTACGACGCTGAGAAATCCTACGTTCACGCCGGACGTGTCCGACCTGTATCAATTTCAGCTGATCGCGAGCAACGGCACCGGGATGAGCATCACCATCGTTTCCTTGTTTGCTTTGCCCGTGACGACTCCGACCTACGTACTATCGGTGACAGGTGGGGGAACTGGGGTCGGGGTGGTTACGGGGAGTGGTATCCACTGTACCATCAGCGGAGGGAGCGCGAGCGGAACGTGTAGCGCGAGCTATGCTCCTGGAACCGCCGTAGTCCTTACATCGATGCCGATCGGCGCCTCGACCTTCGATGGCTGGAGTGGAGCATGTACATCATCCGGTGGTTGTAGCGTCATGCTCAACGCGGACAGAAGTGTGTCGTCGTCCTTTGTCGCGCCGCTCACGGTGCGCGGCTATTATCTAATTCCAGCCTGTCGGCTTGTTGACACGCGAGATTCTACGGGAGGTTCCGGCGGCTCACCTCTCGAGTCGGGAACGATGCGAAACATTTTGGGAGTAGGGCAGTGCGGAATCCCAGCGACCGCGACCGCGCTCTCTATCAATGTCATCGCCGTGTCGCCGGCGGCGACGGGCTGGTTGACGGTGTTCCCGGGTCCAGTCACAGCCCCTCGGCCGTTAATAAGCACACTGAGCTACAGAAGTTCGAAGACCCGCGCGAATAGCTCCATCGCGGGTGTCGGGCCCGATGGAAGCATCAACATTTACAATAGTGGTTCGAGTGTGCACTTCATCATTGACGTGTCGGGTTACTTTCAATGAGGACGGTTGATGCGGCAGCGCTCAGATGTTGCGTCGCCGATGATGAGAACAGTTTCCATGGCATGGTGGGCACCACCGAGGGTGCTTAGAGGAAAGCGGCCGCCGTCCTTCGCGCGCGACCGCGTCCAGTGACCCTGAGGATGTGGGGAATCGGGGAGATGAGCCGCGCGCAGGCACCCCCAACCCCCCTACGCCCTGATCCGATGTTGCGCGCAGCGATTTTCGAAAACGTCCGGTTTAGAGGTCATTCCATGAACTCCGGATGTTCACGCGTGAACTCCGGATGTCCACGCGTGAACATCCGGAGTTCAAGAATGGTGAAAAAGCTGGCACGCGAGCACACGCCGACTCCACGCGCGCGATCCGAGTTTCCAGATTCGCGCGTTACGACGTCACGCGTTGACCGGCTCGGCCCACGATCGAGCTAATACGCACCAATCGTGGAGCCCCGCACTTCACCCGTGTCATCACCCGATGACACTCCGTGAACTCCGGATGTCCACGCGTGAACACGGATGTCTACGCGTGAGCATCGGATGTCCACGCGTGAACTCCGGATGTCCACGCGTGAACTCCAGATGTCCACGCGTGAACTCGGGATGTTCACGCGTGAACTCGGGATGTTCACGCGTGGACTCCAGATGTCCACGCATGAACATCGGATGTTCACGCGTGGAGCCCGGATGTTCACGCGTGAGCTGAGCGGAGCGCGCTGTCGATGGACCCACACATGCTCGCGGGGATCGTTGCTGACGCCAAGAGTGCGGAAACGTAGGGCGTGGCTTCAGCCCCGCCTCCCCCGGGGGTGGGCGGGCTGAAGCCACGCCCTACGTTTGGCAGCCGTGGCGTCGCAGGGTCACGGGCTGGTGGACTACGCCGTTTATCGCGAGTTCCTCCGCATGGCGGGGATGAGGGTGGCCATCCTGGCCAGCATGGGCGGGAGTTGCTCGTCCCAGACGATCCATTCGTGGCCGCCGGGGACGATGTGGAGCTCGTGGCGGATTTTTTTCGTCTGGAGGGCGTCGCGGAAGGTGAGGTTCTGGGGGAGGAGGTGGTCGTCGGCGCCGGAGACGATGTAGACGTAGGGCATCAGGGACGGGTCGGCGGCAGCGGTGAGTTTCATGAGGTCGACGGCGTTGCGCTGGTCGCTGTTGTCGGGGCCGAGGGCGCGGGGGTCGAAGGTGGGGGCGAGCATTTTCTGGAGCTCGGCGTCCTGGGCGAAGTTGACGGCGCCGGCGAAGTTGGCGGCGAAGACGTAGGCGCCGGGACGTTTGAGCATGGAGAGCATGGCGCCGTAGCCGCCCATCGAGACGCCGGCGATGGCGCGGCCGTGGGTCTCGGTGATGATGCGGTAGCGGGCGGCGACGTGGGGCATCAGCTCGCGGTTGAGGTACGTCTGGTATTGATCGCGTGAGCCTTCGACGGCGGAGTCGAGGTAGAACGCGTTGTCGCTCTGGACCAGCACGACCACGAGGTCGTAGGGCGCGAGATGGCGGGCCAGCTCGGTCTGCCGGTCCCACTCGTAGTACGGGTTGAGGAATCCGTGCAGCATGTAGAGCACGGGGTAGTGGCGATGCGAGCGCTCGTAGCCGACGGGCAGCAGGACGCGATACTTCATCGTCCGCCCCATGACCGTACTGGCCGCTCCACGTCCTCGGCGGTGACGCCGTCGCCGCTGCGGACGGGCGGTGCGGGCGCCGCGTTCTGGGCCTTGAGCACGCGCTCGAGCCACTGCTTCCGCCGCTCCTCCTCGGATGCCTGTCCGAGGGCGGACAGCGCACACGCGACGAGCAGGCAGAGCGCAGGAAATTCGACCGCAGCCAAGCCGAACGCTCTTAGATGACCAACACTTGCGTGTAGCGGGACGCCGCGACAACTTCTTCACAGCCTCTGAGCCGCAGGAACGGACCCACAGCGCCGGAAGCGTGGCGACGAAGGACCTTACCTCGGACCAAGCTTTGCGCAGGTTGTCCACTGGAAGGTCCTTCGCCTTCATGCTTTAGGTGCCGCGGACGATTTCTGCGGCTCAGGATGACAGCATTGTGCATGTTTGGATGACGGGACCGTTTGTCGTTTGAATGCGTTCTGCTTAGGGATCGTCCTCGCGGACGTGGATCGAGAGTCTCCCCGACTCCTGCGAGAGTCCAATCAGCTCTCGCGAGAGTCGCCTACGACTCCGCGAGAGTCCAATCAACTCTCGCGGGAGTCGACTTCGACTCCTGCGAGAGTCCAATCAGCTCTCGCGAGAGTCGCCTACGACTCCTGCGAGAGTCCAATCAGCTCTCGCGAGAGTCGCCTACGACTCCTGCGAGAGTCCAATCGACTCTCGCGAGAGTTGACTCCGACTCCTGCGAGAGTCCAATCAGCTCTCGCGAGAGTCGACTCCGACTCCTGCGAGAGCCCAATCACCTCTCGCAAGAGTCGACTTCGACTCCTGCGAGAGGTGACTTCGACTCTCGCGAGACTCCATTCTTGTTGAATTGACGTCGTTGTGACGGCCCGAACGTCGGTCGGACTGGTCTACGCGCTGGTGGTAGCGCCGTCGCGTCGCAATGAGGCTGACTGAGTTCATCGCGTCGGTGGGGGTGTGGGCGGCAGCGAGAAGCGGGAAATCGCGGCGGAATTGCCGGCCTGGAGCGCGGTGATTGTGAATGGTCCGGAGCAACGCCGCGACCTCGGCGACCTGCAGTACGCGCCAGCTCCGATCGTGCGCGCCGCTCCCGCGGAAATGGTCGGAAGCAGGGTCGGCGGCCGCCTTTCGGACGAAGAAGTGATGATTTTTGACAGTACCGGGACCGGCCTGCAGGCGGTCGCCGCAGCGGTGCCGGTATACGAGCGGAGCCTCGTCAGCGACCGCGCCGGGCTTGTCGTCGCTCCCGTAGAATCAATGACTTAGCGCGATTCAGCACCTGATTTGCCTTACGTCCGGCAGTGTGAAAACTCACCACCATTACCGGTAAATTCAGAATATCTCACGTTGGCATGACGTTTTCCTGTCGCGAAACACATTCGATTAATTGTTGACAAAATCATTCCAGTTTTTATGATCGTCACGTTGCCAGAGGGTCCGTGATGGGTGAGGAGTCGGTATATGGCCTTTGAGAAGTGGGAGCCTCAGCCTGAGTTCGAACGCTTTCCTGCTTCGGCGACGATCGTCCAGTCGCGCCTCATCCGCCTGCCGTCTCCTGTCGCGAACATGCTCCGCCTGCGGGGCAAAACGAGCGCGAATCTCTACTACGACAAGAAGCGGAAGATCATCGGCATCAAGCCGCTGGACAGGAAGGAAGAGGGCGCGGCCAAGATCCGGCAGTCGGACAAATCGACGTCCCTGCACGTGCCGAGCTTCTTCCGCTCGTACGACATCGAGGTCCCCGGCATCAAGCGCTTCCACTGCTGGTACGACGAGAAGGAGCGCATGGCCATGATCGACATCTCGCGGCCATCGCCCCGAGGACGTCCCGCGGGGACCTGAGTAGCGCGTTCGACGTCGCTCGTTGAAGGTGCTGCATCGCGACACAGCACCCCGCACGAGTAACGAGCAACGTTGAAAACAATCACGACATCAAAAAAGGCGGCCGAATCGGCCGCCTTTTCGTTGTTGCGGGTGAGTGCGATCAGTGGCGCGCGGCGCGCTTGCGGAAGCTCAGCTTCGGCGTCCACATCTGATGGAGCTGATCGATGGCTTCCGACGTGACGAAGAGGTTGTCCGCGTCGAGCACCATCTGGCCGCTGGTGGTCTCCGGGAACATCGCGCCGTTGTTGGCGTAGAGCTGGGCGATCGACGCGACCGGGATCTCGGTGTCGTACGCGGCGTTGATGGTGCGAATGAACTCGTTCGCGAACATCAGGTAGCCGAGGTCCGTGAGGTGGAAGAAGTCGAGTCCGAAGAAGCCGCCGGTGACCGGGGCTGCGGTGACGGTGATCGGGCCGACGCGAGCGCCGCCCGGGGCGTAGACGCGGTTGAAGAGGCCCTGGATGTTGGCGACGGGGATGTTGCGCGCGGCGGCCGCGGCGTTGGTGGCGGCGTTGTACTCGCCGATGCGCGTGGCGATGACCGCGAACTCGGTGGGCGTGATGACGTCGGCGTCGAGCAGCGGCTTACCCGCGTTCGGGAAGGCGGTGAACGGCGGCACGGCCGGGAGACCGAAGCCGGTGGCCAGACGGTCGCGCGCGTGGAGGAGGACGAAGCTGCCGGCCGGGAGCGGGCCGACGGTGCCGTCGCCGAGCTCCGCGATGAGCGGGATCGGATTGCCGTCGGGACCGAGGACCGGCTGGCCGGTGGAGGGATTCACGACGACGCGCTGGATGAGGAGCATGTAGGGGAGCGGAACGGCCGGGATGTTGCCGACGACCATGCCGGCGTTCGGCGCACCGGCGACGAGGGCGGAGAGCAGCGCCTCATAGCGCGTCTTGAAGTCGGCGGCCGGGGTCAGGGTGTTCGGCGTGCCGCTGAAGAGGGTGCTCAGGGCGTCGTTGCCGCCGATCCAGAGGGCGATGAAGGTCGGCTGCTGCGCGATGGTCTGGGCTACCGCGGTGCCCTGGCCGCGCAGGATGAAGCGGGCCATGGAGACGGCGGTCGGCTCGCCCGCGGTGGGCGGCTCGGCGCCGGTCAGCGACAGGAGCGCGCCGACGGTCGCGCCTGGGATGCTCAAGTTGTTGTACGGGCGGCCGAAGGTGGTCATGACCGGGACGCCGCCGCCCGCGGCCGGGGCGATGGTGGGCGTGAGGTTGACGAGCTGCAGCTCGGGGCCGACGCCGGGGAAGGTGACGAGCGGCTGGGCGAAGCACGAATCGGCGGCGACGTTGGTGGGCTGGCAGGTGGTCAGGCCGACTTGGCGGGCGATGACGGCCGGCCAGCTCCAGACCTGATGGCGCTCGTTGAGCGAGCCGCTGACGACGCCGGCTCCATAGCTGTCGCCAAGGGCGACAAATTTCGTGAAGTTGGCCGAGCCGCGCTGGGCGAACGACGGGACGGCGACGAGTGCTGCGACGACGAAGGCCGCTGCGAGTTTTGCGTATCTGTTCATGGTGAGGGTCTCCTTTTAGAAGCGGTAGCCGAGGTTGAAGCTCCACAGCACCGCGTCGGTCTCATACGTGCCGTCGAACCCTTCCGGGTTACGTCCCTGCGTGCTGCGGTCCTTGAAGTGGAGGATGAACGCCGCGAAGTCGGCGATGAACGGACCGCGATGCCAGCCGGCGCCGAAGGTGTAGCCGAGGCGGTCGGAGTCCGGCAGTAGCGGGCTGACCGCTTCCACCGGCTGCGGGTTCTTGTCGTACACGGCGCCGAAGCGCACGTCCCACATTTCCGTCGCGGCGATGTTCGTGCCGAGGCGGTAGGCGGAGGAGTCGTCCCAGTTCTGCTCGCGGACGAAGCTGCGCGCCGGCTGGTTGTCGAAGTCGACCGCGAGCGCCTCGAAGCGGCTCCAGGTCATGTGCGTGATGTCGAACTCGATGTCGACGCGCTCGGTCGGGCTGAAGGCCACGCCGACCGCGGCGACGGCGGGGAAGGGGAAGGTGGTGGAGATCGTGTCGTCCTGCGGGAACGTCGCGGCCACGCCGGCGTCGAGCTGGGCGTTGCCGGTCGAGATCTGGGTGAAGTCGGCCTCGCCCTCGAGCTCGATGTCCATCTCGCTGCGGTACGACGCGCCGAAGCGGAAGCGGTCGGACGGCTTGAAGAGGATGCCGACGTTGTAGCCGATGTCGGAGCCGTAGTCGCTGGCCAGGCGCGCGTTGCCGACGTCGGTCACGCGGCCGGTGAAGGGGTTGAGGAAGGGGAGCTGGATGTTCTGGCTGAGGATGACCCGGGCGCGGCGGTACTCGACGCCGCCGCCGATGGCGAAGCGGCCGTCGCCGGTCTGCCAGGCGATGGTCGGCTGGACGGACATCGTCTTGAGGTCGGCGTCGCGGGAGATGAAGCGGCCCACCCAGGGATCGGCCCAGTCGGTGCGCAGGCCCCACGCGGCAAAGGTGCCGACGCCGATGGTGATGTTGTCGCCGATGGGGAGGATGCCGTAGACGTTCGGCGGGACGAAGGTGTGGCGGTCGTACTTGCCCGACGTCCCGGCGGTGTACTCGCTGTTCGGGTCGCCGTTGAATTCGTTGGAGAAGTTGATGAAGGTGGCGCCGGCGAGCACGGTGAGCTCGCGCTGCTGGGCGATACCGGCGGGGTTGTAGAAGATGGCGCTGGGGTCGTCGGCGGTGGCGACGAACGCGCCAGCCATGGCGCTGGCTTTGGCGCCCTGTTCGAAGATCGAGAATCCGGCACCGAAAGCGGAGAGGCTCACGGCGAGACTGCCGATCGCGAGGGTAAGTCTGAAAAATCGCAAGGGGGTTGACCTCCTAAGTCTGTTGTTCTACAGAGAATTACGACGGGCGTGAAGCGGCGCGAATCATAGCACCGAAGGTGAGGCGCGGAGCCACGCAAGGGAGACGACGGGAGGCCTCCGGCGGGCCGGTGCGACCGGCGGCGCTTAGTGAGGCCATGTCGTCGCGCAAAGACGTGTTTCGTAGACAGGTGTGCGTTCAGGCTAGTGTCGTTTCCGTGGGCTGCGGCGCAGCGTCCTCTGAGAAGGGTTCTCCGTCCCCCTCTGTGCCTCGGTGTCTCTGTGGTGAATGAACGTGCGTCGAAGCCCCGACCGCCGCCTCTCGCAAGACGCTGCTTTATTGTGCGAGGGACGCTGGTATTCACACTGAGACACAGAGGCACAGAGGGGGACGGAGAACTCTTTCGCCCGGCCCGCGCCGCAACACCCACAGAAACTACCTTGAAGCGCCACTAGGCCAACAAGCGCAGCCGGTCGCACCGGCCCGCCGGAGGCCTCCCGTCGTCTTTCGTTGCCTGGGTGCAATGAAAGGCGTTGCTCTTCAATGGGTCACTGTAGAAGTTCCTTGAGGATCTGATTGGCCAGATCCGCATTGGCTTTCCCGCGCATTTCCTTCATGAGCTGGCCGACGAGAAATCCGAATATTTTGGTCGTGCCGGCGCGGTACTGTGCGACCGAGGCCGCGTTGGCGGCCAGCACGCGCAGGGCGGCCTCGCGGATGGCATTGGGATCGCTGACTTGGCTGAGGCCTTTGCGCTCGACAATCACGTCCGCGGATTCACCCGTGGCGGACATGTCTTCGAAGACTTCCTTTGCGGCCTTGCCGCCAATGACGCCCGTGTCCAGCAGGCGAATGAGCCGCGCCAGCATTGCCGGCGTGACGCGATAATCGGCGACTTCGAGCTTTTCGTCATTGAGCACGCGCAGGACTTCATTGCGCACCCAGTTTGCCGCCGCCCGTGGATTTCCCGATTCCTCGGCCGTAGCCTCATAGAAATCCGCCACCGCACGTGCGGCCACAATGACTTCGGCGTCACCGGCGGAGAGGCCGTAATCGCGCTGGTAGCGCTCGATGCGCGCGTGGGGCAGCGCGGGAAGCGAGCTGCGCGCGTCTTCGATGAACGCGTCGTCGAAAGCCAGTGTGTAGAGATCGGGGTCGGGGAAATAGCGATAGTCGTGCGCTTCCTCTTTGGAGCGCATGACGCGCGTCTCGCCGCTGGCGACGTCGAACAGCCGGGTTTCCTGCGCGATCTTCCCGCCGCTCTCCAGGACGCGGATCTGGCGCTGGATCTCATAATCGATGGCCCGTCCCAGAAAACGGAAGGAATTGAGGTTCTTCGTCTCCGTACGCGTCCCCAGAGGCTCGCCCTTGCGCCGCACCGAAACGTTGGCGTCACAGCGCAACGATCCTTCCTCCATGTTCCCGTCGCACACCTCGGTGTACATGAGGATCTGCCGGAGCCGCGTCAGGTAGGCTATGGCTTCTTCGGCGGAAGAGATGTCGGGCTCGGAGACGATCTCAATGAGCGGCGCCCCGGCGCGATTGAGGTCGACCAGCGACGCGTCGCTCTCGTGCAGTAACTTTCCCGCGTCTTCTTCCATATGGATGCGGTGGATGCGCACGCCGTGCACTTTGCCGTCCGTGGCCAGCGGGCGGTCGAACTGCGAGATCTGATAGCCCTTGGGCAGGTCGGGGTAGAAGTAGTTCTTGCGCGCGAATACCGATCGCGGATGCACTGTGCAGCCGGCCGCCAGCGCCATCCGCGTGGCCAGCTCGACGGCTTTCTGATTGAGCACCGGCAGCGCGCCGGGATATCCGAGGCAGACGGGGCAGACGTTCGTGTTCGGGGGAGAGCCGAAGACGATGGCGCAGCCGCAAAAGATTTTCGTGCGCGTGAGCAGGCGCGCATGGACTTCGAGACCGATCACCGCTTCCCAGGGGGATTCCGAGGTTGCTTCAGACATTGCGGCGATTATATGGGCGTACAATTCGAGACTCCCCATGTCGCGGACGACATTCTTCCGATGCTGGAAAGCCGGCGTCGTCGCGGTAGCCGTCGCGCTGTTGATCGCCGCGGCAGCGACCCGCCCGCCGGCCGAGACGCGTACCGCCCTGGTCCTCGGCGCGCTGGTCTTCATCGCCACCTTTCTCCGCATCGACGCCGGCGACGCCTCGGTCGGTTTCGAGGCGGCCATCGTCTTCGGCGCGATCCTCGTCTTCCACAGTCCGGCCGTGGCGTTGATGGCCGTCTTCGTCGGCGCGGGCGCGCACGCGACGTACGACGCCGCCTCGCGCAAAAAGTGGGAGCTCGAGCCGTTCTACAACGCCGCGCAGCTGGCGCTGGCGTATGCGATCGTCGGCCTGCTGTACTCCATCGCCGTCGCCGCGGACGCGAAGCCGGCGGCGAAGATGGCCGGCACGACGCTGCTCCTCGCCGGCTACGTCGGCATCCACCTCCTCTTTCTCTCCGTGCGCCGTTATGCGGAAGGGGAGACGGCGCCGCTCGACCTGCGCCGCGTGCTGTTCGTGCAGGCGAAGACGCTGCTGCTGATGACGCCTGTCGTGGCCATCGAGGTGATGCTGTACCCGGAGTGGGGCATCGCCGGATTCGCCATCGCCTTCCTGCCGGTGCTGGTCGTGGCGTACTCGATGCGCAACGAGGCGGAGTCGGCGCAGCAGAACGCGGAGCTGCTGCGGCGCAACCGCGAGCTGGCCATTCTCACGGAGAGCTCGACGCAGATCCTCTCCGCGGAGACGGATCACGAAACGCTGCGCCGCCTGATGTCGCTGCTGTCGAAGCTGGCCCGGATGAAGGCCTGCGCGGTGGTGACGTGGGACCCGAATCCCGACATTCCGCTGAAGGTGCACCGCTTCGGCGAATGCCTGCCGACGGACCAGGACATCCATCGCTGGGTGGAGTCGGCCGGCTTCGCGCAGTCGGCGCCGAGCCGCGCGTTCGTCTTTCAGAGCGACATGCGCAAGTTCCCGCTGTCGACGGGGCGCGCCATCCAGGTGCTGATCGGCATCCAGACCCCCGAGGTCATCTACGGGATCCTCATCTTCGAGACGGAGGACCTGTCCATCCTGAAGGCGGGGAGTCTCAACCTCCTCACGCTGCTGGTGAACCAGACCGCGCTCTCACTGCAGGACCAGCTCCTGCGCCGCGAGATGCACGAGAAGACGGTGCAGCTCGAGAGTCACGCCGCGACGATGTCGACGATCCTCGACACGTCGAACAGCCTGATCGGCCAGTTCGACGTTGACGCGGCGCTGACGCGCATCGCCCAAGCCATCCGCAAGGCGCTCGGATTCGAGATCGTCGTCTTCGCCATTCGCGATCCGCGGGCCGACGATTACGTCCGCCGCGCGCATGCGGGCCTCGACGACGTCTGGGAGGACGTGCGCCGGAAGCGCGTCTCGCGCGACGAGATCGCGGCGTTCTTCAATCCCGAGTTCCACGTCTCGAACTCGTACTTTGTCTCGCACACGGCGCTGCGCAAGAGCGAGCACGATTTCTTCGTGCGCCCGGAGGATGCGGACGACGGGTTTCTGAAGCCCGACGAGTGCCACGAGAACGACCTCCTGCTCGTGCCGCTCATGAGCCCGGGGGCGGACGGTGAGGAGATGATCGGCTTCCTCTCGGTGCGCGATCCGCACGACCGGCGCATCCCGTCGATCGAAAAGGTGCAGACGCTGGAGGTCTTCGCCACGCAGGCCGTCACGGCGCTGCAGTCGGCGCGGCAGTACGAGGAGATCAAGCGCCTGACGTTCATCGACGCGCTGACGCCGGCGTACAACCATCGCTTCTTCCAGGAAGCGCTGACGAAGGAGATCTATCGCCACTCGCGCACCGGCCGCGACCTGGCGCTGGCGATGCTCGACATCGACAACTTCAAGCGCGTGAACGACACGTTCGGCCATCCGGTCGGCGACGACATTCTCAAGGGCCTGGTCGAGGAGCTGATGGCCAAGGCGCGCGACAGCGACGTCGTGGCCCGCTACGGCGGCGAGGAGTTCGCGCTGATCTTCCCCGAGACGCCCGCGGCCTCGGCGCGCGACGCGGCCAACCGTCTGCGCGAGCTGATCGAGCGGCGGGTCTTCGCGCTGCCACAGTTCGGCAAGACGCTGCACATCACGGTCAGCATCGGCGTGGCCGTGTATCCGCGCGACGGCGCGACCGGCGCGGACCTGATCGCGCGTGCCGACGCGGCGCTGTACTTTGCCAAGAAGAGCGGCAAGAACCGGGTGGCGGTGGCGGGGGAGTTGATGGGCGCCGAGGCGATGTAAGCTGCGCCGCATGAAGCGCACGCTCGCGATCCTGCTCCTCCTCGCCACGCCCCTCGCCGCACAGACGCTCGATCAGCGCGTGCAGTCCATGCTGCCGACGCTGCTCGAAACGTATCGCACGCTGCACACGGCGCCGGAGCTGTCGATGCAGGAGGCGAAGACATCGGCGTTCGTGGCCGGCCGGCTGCGCGAGCTCGGCTACGAGGTGACGTATCCGTTCGGCAAGTACCAGGACCCGGCCGCGACGTGCTACGGCGTGGTCGCGGTGATGCGCAACGGCGCGGGGCCGACGGTGCTGGTGCGCAGCGACATGGACGGCCTGCCGGTGCCGGAGCAGACCGGCCTTCCGTACGCGAGCCAGAACGCGGGCGTGATGCACGCCTGCGGGCACGACGTCCACATGACGACGCTCCTCGGCACGGCGAAGCTGCTGGCCGACCTGAAGTCGCAGTGGCGCGGCACGGTGATGCTCATCGGCCAGCCGGCCGAGGAAGTGGTGAAGGGCGCGCAGGGGATGCTGGACGCCGGCCTGTACGAGAAGATCGCCCGTCCCGATTTCGCCATCGCGCTGCATGACTGGGCCGCGCTGGACGCGGGCAAGGTCGGCTATCGCGCCGGCCAGTTCATGGCCGCCACGGACTCGCTGAACCTGACCATCCGCGGCGTGGGCGGCCACGGCGCCGCACCGCACAACACGAAGGACCCGGTGGTCCTCGCGGCGCAGACGATCCTGTCGCTCCAGTCGATCGCCAGCCGCGAGCGGTCGCCGCTGGACCCCGTGGTCGTGACGGTCGGACGCATCGAGGGCGGCACGAAGCGCAACATTATCCCGGACGAGGTGAAGCTCTATCTCACGGTACGCACGATGAAGCCGGAGGTGCGCGACCGCGTCCTCGAGTCCATCCAGCGCATCCCCCGCGGCCTGGCCATTGCCGCCGGCCTCCCCGAGGACCGCGCCCCGGTCTACGAACACCTCGGCCACGAGTCCGTCGCCGCGACGTTCAACGAGCCCGCCCTCACGCAGCGCCTCGTGACGTCGATCGGCCGCGAGCTCGGCGAGGGGAATGTCCTCGAGATCGAGCCGGCCATGGTCAGCGAAGACTTCGGCCTCTTCGGCCTCCAGGGAAAGATCCCCACCGCGTTGCTGGCGTTGGGCGCCGGCGACCCCGCCGCGCTGAAAGCCGGAACGCAGCCGGGACTTCACTCGAGCAAGTTTGCGCCACGCGATCCAGAACTGGTGCTGCGGACGGGCGTGCGGGCGGCGGTGAGCGCGGTGATGGGGTTATTGCCGAAGTAAGCGCTACTTCTTCACGTACCGCTTCACCGCCGCATCCAGCTTCACGTTCCGCAGAAATGTTTCGCGTTCCGGCGTTCGACAACGTGCCGAGGTACATCGCGAATGAATGCGGGACCTCGGCGGGCGCGGCGAGTGTCGGGGCGGCGGACTTCTTCTTCGCCGGCGCGGCGGCGATGGTGAACGCGGCGACGAGCACCAGGACAGCAAGTTTGCGCATCGCGCGATTGTAGGGGAGCGCCGGCTGATACGTCGTCGGCTGAAGGGAGAAGACCATGCCGCCAACGCTATGGAGTGCGGCGGCTTAGTACAGCTCCCCGGAAATAGGTGTCCAGCCTTTGCGGCGGCGACCGGCCATCTGCTTCGTTGCCGCTCCTCGCCGATGGCCCCGCATCGCCTCGTCGCGGCGCCTCGCAGCTGACCGGC
>Ga0190272_10000022_pt1 | contig 138423 bp, 122 predicted proteins | sample Popmic504T_FD_133746 | JGI IMG/M metagenome (GOLD analysis project Ga0190272, IMG submission 133746) | Populus adjacent soil microbial communities from riparian zone of Shoshone River, Wyoming, USA - 504 T | ecosystem: Environmental > Terrestrial > Soil > Riparian zone | place: USA: Wyoming... | reverse complement strand
TCGCACCGCTTCCAGTTTGAATTCTCTTGTAAACTGCCTTCGCTTTTCTGACATGTACACCTCCTTGGCCCGAAGTATGATTCCGGACCTTTCTTGGTGTCCACAAAATCGAGGCAATTCCACAGCGTTCTCTGTGCCTCTGTGGTGAGCAATCGTTAAGAAAGATTCAACACAGAGACAAAGAGGACGCTGAGGTTGCACAGAGATGTAACTCAAACTGTTAATTTGCGATCGATCATGTCCATTCAAGCGAAACGCAAACTAACAGTTTGCGTTACATCCCGTGCGGAAAGTAGTCGCGCCAACGCCGGTCGACCAACTGACCAATGTCGTCGCGAACAACTAACTCCGCCGGGAATCCCGGCTTGGTCCGCGCGTCGATCACGATTGGCCCACGATACGCCAGGTGATGCCTCACCACTTTAGTCTCGGCAGCATAGATGTCGGCGGCCGGCTCGAAACGCGTCCAGGTGGCCCACAGGAAACCCGCAGCCGAACGGGCTACATCCGCGTCGTCGTGTAAAACAACCAACGGCCAATTACTGAAGCGTTGATCCTCCGCGAGACGTCCTGCCAGTTCAGGATCGTCTCGATATGAACCGCCTGAGACGACCAGACAACCACCGCAAAAGACTTCAGCCTTCTTAATCCCCTGCGGTAAATCCCCGCGAAACTCCCGCGGAAGTTCACGCACAGCGTCGCCCAGCCCGAGCATGATGGCCTTGCTTCCCTCGTTCACCTTGCCGCTCGTGTAGTCGAGCGTGTCCATCGAAACATTTGAGAAGATGAACAGATCTGTTTCCGGATTGAAACGCGCCAGGATGTGCTCGAAGAGCGCGGGAAAATCGCTCAGGCTCTGCGGCTGGTCCGTCAGCAATAAAAACTTTGTGAGCGAAAGCTGCCCCTCGCCCAGGATGCGAAAGCCCGAGACGAGCGCCTCGCGCGCGTAACGTTCCTTTACCACCGCCGCACAAAGCGAATGAAATCCCGTCTCTCCGTAGGTCCATAAATCGCGCACCCCCGGCATCACGAGGGGGAACAGCGGGGACAGTAACTGCTGCAAGTAATCGCCGATGATGAAGTCTTCCTGGCGTGGTTTCCCAACCACCGTTGCCGGATAAATTGCATCGCGCCGGTGGAAGACTGCGTCAACTTCGAACACGGGATACTCATGTTCGAGCGAATAGTAACCGTAGTGATCACCGAATGGTCCTTCGATTCTCCGTTTGTGCGGAGGGGCGTTGCCAACTAAAACAAACTCCGCTTCAGCGGCAAGCCGGTGAGGATGCGCGAGCGGGTTTTTCGTCATTCTCAGTTTTTCGCCGGCCAAAAGTGAAGCGAGCATGAGCTCCGGCACGTCTTCGGGCAGAGGTGCAATCGCCGCGAGGATCAGCGCCGGTGGTCCACCAAGAAAAACCGAGACCGGAAGCCTCTGGTTAAGCGCCTCGGCTTCCGCATAATGGAAGCCACCCCCTTTTTGAATCTGCCAATGCAGGCCGGTGGTGTGAGCGTCGTAAATCTGCATCCGGTAGATTCCCAGGTTATGTTTTTTGGTAACCGGATTCTCGGTGTAGACCAGCGGCAAAGTGATAAACGGGCCGCCATCCTCCTGCCAGGTCGTTAGCACTGGCAGTTGATCAAGCTGCGCGGGCCGATCTGTCACCTGCTTGACTGGTGCACGACTCGTGTTTTTTGTTCCCAGCCGTAACAGCTCGCGGCCCAACCCACGATGCTGCCATAGTTGCGAAGGGCGGGGCGGCAACAACGATTGGGCCACCTCCACTAACTCCCGCACGATTGCTTCCGGCTTTGGTCCAAAAGCCAACTCGATGCGTCGCTTCGTTCCAAAGAGATTTGTGACTACCGGAAACCGGCTTCCCTTCACTCGCTTGAAGAGCAATGCCGGACCCTCGCGTTCGATAACACGGCGGTGAACCTCAGCCAACTCAAGATACGGATCAACTTCTGCTTCGATCGTAACGATCTGATTCTCGCGAGTTAACAAGTCGAGGAATGTGCGAAGGTTGGGGTGCATGCTAAGGAGAGAAGTATATCGCGGGTGGAATAGCGACGGTAGCGAGCCGTTTAAAGCGCTAAGAGTATTTCCTTTGCGCCCTTTGCGAAACCTTGGCGTCCTTTGCGGTCAACGTAATAAGAAACACCGCAAAGGACGCCAAGCTAAGACGCAAAGTTGCGCAAAGAGCGCGGGGCAAGCCTTCCCAACTGCAAGTTCTTTAAACTGAGTGATTATCCTTGGCCCCGGTACATTTCAGGCTGGGGTTATCAAACCTTATCCGCGATCTCAGGTCGGGAAGCGGGCTTGCCCCCGCTCTTTCCAACCACTAATTCGTCGGCTGCTTTTTCCTTAAGAGTGCGGTGTTCAAATCCAGCTCCGCGACGGGAATCACTTCCACCTGCGTATACAACTTCCGCAACTCCGGCAGAAACTCCTTTGCGTTGCCGACAATAATGATGTTCGTTTCTTTGGCGCCAAGCCGTGCCGCCGCAAAGCGCTGAAGGTCCACCGCAGTTATCGACTGGACGTTTCCGAGGTACCGGTTGATCTCTTCGAATTGAATTCCGTGAAGAGCCAGCGAACCCACTTGCGAAACCAGCCCAGCGGCCGTCTCGAGATTCCGCGCGAAGTTTCCGGAGACTACTGCCTTCCGCGGGACCATTTCAAGATCGGGAACCGGCTCCGTCGAAAGCCTTGTGACTTCCTTCATCAACAGATCAGCCACCAACGCTGCCGAGAGGTTTTTCGTCTGCGCTGAAGCCGAGAATGGCCCAACATCGCGGCGCGCATCTAGAGTGCTTCCAGCTCCATAACTCAAGCCGCGTTTGATACGGATTTCCTGATTCAACCTACCCGAATAACCGCTCAAGACTGAGTTTGCCACTAGGCCAGTAAAGAAGTCCGCGTCACGGCGGGTGATTCCGGCCCGTGCCACAAGGACCGCCGCCTGGCCCGCATCTGGCTTATCTACCACGATGACGCGGGGTCCCCTGGAGGTATCGAGCTTCGCCGCAGCGACAGGAGGAACTACATTCCTGGGCCTCTCCCAATCGCCGAAATACTGCTGCGCCAAACGAAATGCGTTTTCCGGTTTGATATCGCCACCTAGAACCAGAATCGCATTGTCCGGCTGGTAATAGCGGCCATGAAATTGAACGATGTGATTTCGGTTAATGAGCCTGATCGATTCCGTCGTGCCTGACAACGGTTTTCCATAGGGCGTATCACCAAAGACAACTCGCGACGCGACGTATTGCGCAATTGCGCTGGGTTCGCCCAGTTCAACCGTTAGATCGTCGATGGTCTGCTGGCGCAACCTTTCGATCTCATCTTCCTTGAACGTTGGCCGCCGCACCACATCTGAAAGAATTTCCAGCGCCGGCCCAATCTTGGAGGAGATCACGTTTACCCCCACTCTCGACGAGTCCCAACGCGCAGACGAGTCTAATGAACCTCCGAGGGCTTCGACAGCTTCAGCGATTTCAGTGGCAGAGCGTTTTTGAGTGCCCTTGGTGATCAGGTCCGCAACCATGTTGCTGAGGCCGGCAAGTTCAATCGGATCCGATTCGGCGCCGTTCCTGACCAGAAACTGTCCAGCAACCAGTGGCGCGCCGGCGCGTTCAATCACGATCACGCGAAGTCCATTGGTCAGCCGCTTCTCCACGGGTTGTGGAAACTTAACAGAGCGCGGCTGGGCCGGAGGTGGCGGAGTCGCCTGTGGCGTCTGGCCATTGATCACAACTGGAGCTAAGACAAACGCGGAAACCAATAGAAGCTCGATTGCGCTGCGATTAGGAAGTGTGAAGCGTTTCATTGATCCTCCCCTCCAACGCGGTTTTGTCCGACAGCAGCTTTAGCCGGCTCCGGCAGATATGTGATTACCAGCCGGTTCGCGTCAGTAAAATATTTCTTCATTACGCGCTGCACATCCGCGGCTGTAACCGCCTGCAGTTTTCCCAGGTCTGTATTCACCCGGTTGGGGTCGCCCAATAACACCGCAGCTGAACCCAGCGCCAGAGCCTTTCCGTTACTCGTTTCGCGTTGACGCAGTTCGTTGGTGACGAGTTGATTCTTCGCCTTGTCGAGCTCAGCCGCCGACACAGGTGCGTCCTGCATTTTCTTAATCTCGGCCAACAAAGCACGCTCGCCTTCCTCAGGCTTTTTGCCTCCGGCCAGAACGACCTGGAAATAGAAAAGGCCCGCGTCTTCGCGAAGATCGGGTACCGCGTCAGCGCTTTGTGCAACCTGCTGATCGTAGATAAGCGAACGATAAAGCCGCGACGATTCACCTTCTGCAAGAATCGTTGCCGCTATGCGCAAAGGCTCGGCGTCGGCATTGCGCTCGGGCGGCGTCAAGTAAGTGAACGCAATTGCCGGTAATGGCACATTCGCCGCGCTATGTGTAATTCGTCGCTCCGCCTTGCGCTCAGGCTCTTTGATTCCGACCCGCGGCAGTGCAGCGAACGGTTTGGGAATGGGCGCCAGGTATTTATCAATCCAGGCGTTCAGTTGCTTTGGATCGAAATCACCTGCGACGACGAGCGTCGCATTGTCAGGACGGTAGTAGGTTTTGTGAAAGGCGCGCACGTCTTCGAGCGAGGCCGCATCAAGGTCTTCAATGCTGCCGATCGTCGCTCGTTTGTAAGGATGACTGGTGAACGACTGTTGCTCAATGAGATATTCGAGCATGCCGTAAGGAGGTGCAACGTAACTCTGACGAAACTCCTCCTGAACCACACTTCGTTCCGACTTGAAATTCGGTTCATCCACCGTCAGCCCGGAGAGCCGGTCGGCTTCGGCCCAAAGCAGAGTCTCCAAATAGTTTGACGGCACCACTTCGAAATAGACAGTCACGTCAGGATTCGTAAAGGCATTATTGAAGCCCCCGACGTCTTCAGTTAGCCGGTCCATCATTTCCGATTTCATGTTCTTAGTTGCTTTGAACATGATGTGCTCAAAGAGATGAGCAAAGCCGCTGCGCCCCGCCGGATCGTCTTTTGAGCCCACGTGGTACCAGACCTGGATGGCGACAGTGGGACTCGAATTGTCCACCGCGCTCAGCACGCGCATGCCGTTTGGCAGCGTTCGGTCTGTAAACTTTATCTTCGGCATGGACACCTGAACGCTCTGCGCTTCGGCCTGTCGCGCGAAGTTCGGCGCTAGAAGGACGAGCCCAAGCATCAAACAGGCAATAAGGTTCCGCAATTTCATTAGTGACTCCAAATTCAAGGTGGGACGGTAGGTTCCTGGGGCTTTTATCTGCGCGTGCTCTGTGTTCTCTGGTACACAGAGTTATTGTGATGAACGTTGACTCCCGATAACGCCTCAGTCGAAGTCCAGCGGGTTGCGAAAGGGTTTGTCCTTATCCTTCTCAGCCCGCCTCATGGCGTCCTGGAACTTTTCTTCCAAAATGCGATCGCGATCTTTCATCGAATTCAGTTCCTGAGCGAAGATCTGTTCGCGCACCTGCTTCTGCTTGTCCAGTCCTTTTACCATCTCGTCAAACGACGCCAGCGGCTTGGTTTTTTCGTCGTGTGAAATAATGGATCCTGTTTGCGAATCGATAGTCAACGTCGCTTCGCAACAGGGGCAAATGATGGTGAATCGGGCTGTGTCTGCCATGGCCGGCTCCTTAAAGCAACTCTCGATAGTGACGACTTACCGGCGAGAGTATAGCATCCTCTTTCGGTCGCCTCACGAAGCAGCCGGCCACTAGCGGGACAGTCTTTCTGGCACGCATGCTAAAAAGGGGTGGCGCCATCGCCCCCCTTTCATGCAATCGAAAACTTCGCTACGGTGTGACAGCTTTCTTAATTGCCGATCCGGTCTTCTTGGCACCTTCGACGGTCTTCTCGCCAACCTTCTTGGCTCCCTCGCCAACCTTCTTCGCGCCGTCAGCCGTCTTGTCACCTAAATCTTCAAGCTTGTCGCCTGCTTCCGCTACTCCGTCCTTCGTCTTGTCCGCGACCCAACCCGCGGCATCGGCAATTTTGTCGCCGCTTACTTCGAGCGCGTCGCCAACATCGTTGACTTCCTTCGTCTCGCCGCCAGCTGAATAGGCTCGGACCGTGCGACGGCCTGCGGGATTGGTAGTCACTACAACTCGCGAAACGCGCGGATTATTACCGAAGACCCTGGTCTCGGTCTTTACTCCACTCGCATCAGTTGTTGTGGTAATCACCGAACCATCTTCTGCGGTGCGAGTTGTGGTTTGCGCAACGGCCATATTAGCGTTGGCATTTAGATTGGCATTGGCATTCTCTGTCGTGCTGCACGCTGAAGCGGCGGCACTAAGAGTGGCGATAGCCAGAACAGTCAAAAACTTTTTACTCACGCGATAATCCTCCAGTTTTGATTTCGTTTGATTGGTCAAAATGGCAAGCAACGTGCCCAAGGAGATCAGCGAACAAAGCCTGTTCAGATGGGCCAAACCTTTGACTATTTCTCGCACAGCCGATAAAAGCATACGGCGCCGGCTAATCTGGCGTTCAGTTACCATACGGAGCGATCAGCAGTCACCTCCGTCAAACGCGCCGAAATTTATCCACGCGCGGCCGTTTTTAGGCTAATATCCCCCGCAGCATTCAAGCACATAGTTAATTTTCCAAGGAGCATCACAATGCAGCATCCGTGTTTTCCAGGCATGGCTTTTCAGGCAATCGAAACCGACAATTCAATGGTGATAATCATCATTGCGGTCCTGGTCATTCTATTTTTTATTGTCGCAATCGTGGTCATCGGATTGGCCGTCTTTTTTATTTCCCGCAAGCGAAAGAAAGCGCAGCTTGACTCGGCATTTTCTGCGGCGAGTCCAGTGGGCCAGTCATCCTACGCGGAGATTCCCCAGCCTGAAGTCGCAGCTGAGTTTCATCCAATCGACGCTCCCTATCATCCAATCGACGCGCCCATTGACGCTCCCATCGACGTTCCCTTCGAGGCTCCAACGTATGCTGAGCCTTTGCCCGCCGAGCCGGAGTCAGACAATATGCCCGTCCTGTCATCTCCAGACGTAGCTTCACCACCGGCGGTCGAAGAACTCGAATTTGATCCAACGAGGACGGTAGCGATAATCCGTGAACAGGAGGCAGTCACGATCGACTACGGCTCGATCAAATTTACCTCGGGCGTGTTGGCCGGGGAGCGTTTCCCCGTCGACCCCGAAGGCGTTTACATCGGTCGCGAAAGCACGCTGGCACAGATCGTGGTTTCAGATCCCAGAATTTCGAAACGTCATTTGTGGATCGGAGTGAAAGACGGCCAGGTGAAAGTTTTGGATGAAGGCTCACGCAACGGCACCTTCGTCAACGATCCGAAGTCAGAGCGCGTAACCGAGGCGAGTCTGAAAGCCGGCGATACTGTGATTATGGGTGAGTCGGACGTAGCGCGGTTTGAATACAATATGTGACGGCCGGATTTTTTTGGAGCGGGCGACGGGACTCGAACCCGCAACCCTCAGCTTGGGAAGCTGATGCGCTACCATTGCGCCACACCCGCTCAAAAACAAAGGATGAAGTCGGAAGGATGAACGTAATTTCATCCGAGGCTTCAGAGTTCAGAAGATAGTAAAGGCCCTCAGAACTGTCAACGAGCCCTGACAATGTGGCACGCGCATGTGCGTCCACGGGCGGGACGCCCGTGCCACTCGGCGTGGCTACTTCAAATAACCCTCAATCACATCATGCCAGCGGCCCTGCGCCTTGAGTATTAACTCAACTACTTCGCGGACAGCGCCATGACCGCCTCTGGCCCTCGTAACATAATGTGCTGCTAACCGAGTTTCCTCAGTAGCGTCGGCAACTGCAATTGCCAGTTCGGAATGCTTCATTAGCGGGATATCCGGCAGATCGTCACCTACAAAAGCAACTTCGTCTTCGCTGACGCCCGCCTCCTCCAATATTTCTGCGAATGCCTGTCGCTTGTCGGAATCACCTTGCCGCACAAACTCTACGCCCAAGTCGCGCGCCCGCCGCGCTACTGCCGGCGATGAACGACCGCTGATTATTCCTGACCTGAGATCGGCCCGGTGAAACAGAGTCAGACCTAATCCGTCATGCGTGTTGAAGCTTTTGTGCTCCCCTTCCTCTTCCATGAGCCATAGCCGGCCATCAGTCAAGACACCATCACAATCCATCAACAGGAGCTTGATGCGCGAAGCGCGGCGTTCAATTGCGGAGAAGTCTTCCATATTTAGAAAGTTTGAGAATTGCTACCAGGCGAAAGCCATTGATCAAAGACGGACAGGCAGGGATGCCGGTCCTACTTACCGCACTTCAAACAGATCAATCCCCATAAGCTTCCAGCTGCCCCCAACGCGCGCCAGCAGTAACACCGCAGTACCCGCCTGCTGGCGCCCCAGTTCTTTTGTATCGAGGTTGACGTCAGCGGCTACCAGATTTGGATCCAGTGCCTCAGTTCGCAAGACCCTCGTTTGCCAGATCTCCGGCTGTGTGCCCACTACCCCGGAGATGAAGCGCATTAGCTCTCCGGGCACAATCCGCGTTTCCAGCTCGACCTTTTTTCCGCCGGTGATAGCCTGGTCCAACTGCGTAACGAAAGCGCGGATCGCCGGATCCACTTGCAGAGTGTTGGCTGCAGTCTCCGCGCGAATCCGACCCGCCCGCGCCGTAAGCGACGAAGCATACTCCGCGTCGGCGCGCACAGCCTCATTGAAACGTTTGGCAGCCTCAGCTGACTGGCCCTTCTTTATATTAATTTCAGCCAGTCCGATGTTGGCCCACGCGAGGGTCCCGGAATTTGGCAGAGGGTCATCCAGGGCAGCCAGGAAAAGTTTTTCAGCCTCCCCGTCGCGGTTCTGACCAAGCAGCGCTCGCCCGAGGATTATGCGGGCCTCCTGCATCAGGGGAGCAATGGCGAGTATCTCGCGCGCAACGGATTCGGCCTTGACATAGTCTTGCGCGCCAAACTGGCGCGCCGCCTCGCTCACAGCGTCATGCACATCACGGGCGCGTGGCACACGATCGTTGGAGTAATCCAATTGCGGATAGAGTTTCTCGGGGTCAACTTCCAGCGTAACGATTTTGGAGGTCGTCTTGAAGACGGCTTCGCCAAAATTCCGTGCTGGTACTGTGACGTCAACGGACAGTTGCTCGCCTGTGGCCGTAGTCGCCTTAACGGTTGTCAACGCGTCACTCGAACCCAGGTTTCTTAAGGCCGCCACCCAATCGGCGCCACGCTGCTGCGGCACCCCGATCATTAAGTCGAGATCAGTGACTTGATCCAGCTGATGTTCAAGGAGGATCTTGATTCGTTCTCCACCACGTTCCACAAGCGTGTTTCGCAGCGCGAGAAGGCTGATTTCCTTGCCGGGTTGAGCCAGCGTTCGGAGCGCACCCATAAAAATGTCGCGCCCGACTTTCTGATCCACAAGGCGCCACACCATCGCGCCCTTGTTTGGAACGGAACTGAAATACGTCGGATCGAGCGGCGTGACGCGCGCCAGCGGTCCATCCTTCTTGGCAACCGTGCTGTAGGCGAGTCGTTGTCGCAATAGCTCTTCGCTGGCGGCGTTTCGGCCAAACTGTTTTTCGATAAACAAGGTTGCCAGGAAGCGGGGCAAGCCGTCTCTTAACAAACCGCCGCCCTCGCCGCGCACCGCGGAGTGTCCACCAATCCATAAACGCGAAACTGCCTCGGCGACGAGTCGCGCGGTCGCCGCGTCAATCTTCGCCCGGCGAAATGCGCCGGCTTCAACCAAAATCGTGCCGCCATCGCTGAAGCCTGAACCACGTCTGACCGAAACAACTCGAATGGGTACGTCCGGGGCTGGCCCCAGCAACCCCGCAAAATAGGCGCGCGCATTTGCAGTCAGTGCGACGAGGGCCTCTCCCTGACGTTTTTCTTCAGCGCCAGCGCCGCGCGGAAGGTAGGCAACGATGCTCTTCGCATCGCCGGTACCTTCAATTTTGTCCCAATCACCCTGGACGAAGAAGGGCTGCCCGTTCAAAGGCTGTTCGTAAGTGGTTTGGCCGCCGGCACTGCTTTTTTCGATACCTGAGCTCACAACACCTGGGCCATTAACCACCAGCCGCACAGGCGCAGAGTCTGCCCCACGAATTGTGAACGGAGTGTTGGGCGAAGGATACCAAAATGAAAGCGGGAGGAACTGCGAGCCAGTAGGCGAAATCGCGGCGAGTCCGGTGTTGCTCTCGACCGGCAAGTTGTAAGTGATATTCAAGACAACGGCGCCACCAGCCGGAACCGAAGCGGGGAGCGTAACAGTTGCCCGTTGTAGATTGCCGGAACTCTCCGGAAGCGATCGAAAGTTTGCGCTTGCACCAGCAACAGTGACCGTCTTGATCACCGCCTTTGCGTTGAGGCGAAACGTGAATGAAACTCCAGCGCCGCGACCAACATTGGCAGCATTCAGAATCGCCACTGTGCTCAACACGCGTTCTGCCTGCTGAACATTTGCCGTCACGTCAAAATTCGTAATTTGCCAGGCGGCCCGCGCTTCTTCCTGCGCCGGCACCGGCGCTGAGCACAATCCGACCGCGGTAAGTAACAGAGTAATTGCCAGTAGTCTCTTCATGAATGAATTCTAATCCGTTCGATTTAAACGTCTGAGCTAGTTAGTTACACGACTCGTCTTGTCGACCCTAAAATGGATTCCGGAATATTTTCTTGACGCCGCTTTTAACCTTGCTGCCAAACGATTGATTCTTCGGCCGGGGTTTAACCGGTTTCCGCGCCTCGCGTTTTGGACTCGGCGAAGGAGACGGCGAAGGCGATGGCGAAACTTCTGCCACCGGCGAAGCGGTTGGATCCGGTGTTGGGCCGGCAAAAGCGTTTGGTCCCAGGTCGGCGGCGTTTCGTGATCGAACCACCAGACCCGCACCCGTTAAAAGCACCGCCGCGATGATTACCATCACCACCACCAGTTGCTTTTTTGATTTGTAACCAATCAGCGGCACGGAAACCTTAGGGAAAGAGCGACTGGCGACCGCGGGTTTTCTAAGCGGTCCGGAACCGTTGGGCACACCAGGGCGTTGGGCAGAGTTAACAACCGTGACTTCGCCGGCGTCAGGATTCGTTGCACGATTCTCACGCAATCGCGAGATATCAATAATCAATCGCCCGGAGGGTGATTCAGTGCCAACGCTACGCAAGGCTTCGATGTTTGGTCCACTGGCTACTGCTGCATGCTCTAGTCCCAGTCGATCCGCTGTTGCCAGCAATTCCCTGCGAAACTCAGCGGCATTTGCGGGCCGCGCTTCGGGCCTTTTCTCCAATGCCCGCAGAACAATCTGTTCAAGAGCCGGTGGAATCGACGAAACAAAATCGCGAGGACTACGCGGCATTTCGGAAGTGTGCTTCATCGCTATCGACAAAGGCGTCGAACCGCTAAACGGTACTATGCCGGTCAAGAGCTCATAAAGAATAACTCCGAGACTATAAACGTCGGCCGCGGGGGTCAGCTCGGCGCCGTCACATTGCTCCGGCGACATGTAACGAGGAGTTCCAATCATCGCGCCGACCTGGGTAAGCGTTTTGTGGTCGTCATCGTCCACAGAGTCCGCGGCCAGCTTGGCGATGCCAAAATCCAAAACCTTCACAACCGCCGGCACATCCGGATGTTGCACGATAAAAATATTGGCCGGCTTCAGATCGCGGTGAATAACTCCGGCCTCGTGTGCTGCCCCTACCGCGGCTGACACCTGCAGCATGAGTGAAACTGCCCGCGCCGTGTCCAGCGGTGCTTCCTTGGTCAACACTTCGCGCAGAGTCCGTCCTTCGAGCAGCTCCATCACAAGATAAACGTAGCCATCTTGCGACTGTCCAAAGTCTGTCACTGTCACGGCATTTGTGTGCTGCAGCCGCCCGGCGGCTTTCGCCTCGCGGCGGAACCGCGTGCGCGCAGCTTCGTCTTCTACAAAACGCGGGTTCAGGACTTTGACTGCGACCGGGCGGTCAATGAGGAGATGGCGAGCGCGATAAACCGTACCCATACCGCCAATCCCTAAGCGGGACTCGAGGTGATATTTTTCATCCAGCGTGTGTCCGATTAGCGGATCGACGGGCGGCGCGTTAGCGGCGAAGGTCGCGTCAGCTTGCAGTGGTGTCTGGTCTTCGGGGCAGACGACCACGTCGGACGAATAGCGCCTTCCACATGTTGGACAATGAAGCATATGAATTAATGATGGGAGAGAGCGAGGTCATTATGGCTTAAAGATGAGTAGTTGCGATAGCGAGCAGCTTGCAACCCAAAGCAAGTGATCCACGAAATCGCACGAAACACCAAACGCTCGGGTTAATTCGTGATACTTCGTGGATCGCTTTTTCTTCAGAATTACAGCCGCTACTCAATCGGCACTGGTCGCTGCGGCTCGTTCCGGAATAACAAACTCGGGCTCTCCGGTCTTGTCCATCGAGGTTTCGTTTTGCAGGCGATTCTCGTAAGCAGCACGGACAAACGATGAAAACAACGGGTGAGCCGCGAGCGGTTTGGATTTGTATTCCGGATGAAACTGGCAACTCAGAAACCAGGGATGTTCTTCTCGCGAAAGTTCGACGATCTCGACGAATTTGCCATCAGGAGAAACGCCGCTGAATACGAGCCCGGCCTGCTCAAGTTTTTCACGATACGCAGGGTTAAATTCGTAGCGATGCCGATGTCGCTCACTGATCTCCGCGGAGCCGTAAATCTGGTGGGCCAACGAATTAGCGGAGAGATTGCAGGGCCAGGCTCCGAGGCGCATCGTTCCGCCGAGTTCGTCAACGTCAACGAGGTCGCGAAGTTTGAAAATGATCGGATCAGGACTGTTGCTGTCAAACTCCGTTGAGTCGGCCTCTTTCAAGCCGCAAACATTTTGGGCGTATTCGATGCAGGCGGTTTGCATGCCGAGGCAAATGCCGAAGTAAGGCGTCTTGCTCTTGCGCGCATAAGTGATCGCGCGAATCATCCCGGCCACTCCCCTTTTGCCAAAGCCGCCCGGCACCAGAATCGCGTCAAAATCCCGCAAACGTGATTCGTAGTCATCGTCCATCAGGCCTTCGGATTCGATCCATTTCACTCCGACGCGTAGTTTATTTGCGACTCCGCCGTGAGTTAACGCTTCGCGCAGAGACTTGTATGAATCTTCGAGTTCTACGTATTTGCCAACTATCGCGATCGAGGTTTCACCGCCTGCGGGTTCGCGCACTGTCCCAACCAAATCGCGCCACTCCGAAAGGTCCGACTGCGACGCGCGCGCTCCGAAACCTAATTGCGTAACGATCAATTCGTCGAGTCCCTGCTCATGGAACGCAAGAGGAACATCATAGATCGTGTCGACGTCCTGCGCGCTAACTACGGCCGACTCTTTGACATTGCAGAAAAGGGCGATTTTGGAACGCAGATCATAAGACAGCGGTCGATCCGATCGACATAGAAGAATGTCGGGGGCAATTCCGATCTCGCGCAACTCCCGCACTGAGTGCTGGGTCGGCTTGGTTTTCAACTCGCCCGCCGCGGCGATAAACGGTACGAGGGTCACATGGACAAACAGAGTATTGCCGGCGCCTTCTTCATTCCCCATTTGACGGATGGCTTCCAGAAACGGCAGTGACTCGATGTCGCCAACCGTCCCGCCAATTTCCACGATGATGCAATCCGGATTGTCTTTCTCGGCCACGGCGCGGACTGCATCCTTAATTTCATTTGTGACATGAGGGATCACCTGGATCGTTTTTCCGAGGTAGTCGCCACGTCGCTCCTTCTCAATTACCGAAAGATAAATGCGGCCAGTGGTCCAATTATTGGCTTTGGACAACGACGCGTGCGTAAACCTTTCGTAGTGTCCCAGGTCGAGATCCGTCTCCGCGCCATCGTCCGTTACGAAAACTTCGCCATGCTGAAATGGCGACATCGTTCCCGGATCTACGTTGATATAAGGATCAAGCTTGATGAGCGACACGCTCAGTCCTCGCGCTTCCAGGAGGCATCCAATCGAAGACGCGGCCAGGCCTTTCCCCAGGCTCGAAACCACACCACCGGTTACGAAAATGTATTTAGTCATGATTGCCTTTCTGGGTAGGACAAGCATTCCTGCCTGTCATTGCATTATCAACCGGACAGATTGGAGTCTTACTACTTTCTGTCATCTGCTACTGACTTCGTTCGACTGGCATCTCCGGCTTCATCACCATCGCCCTTTGCCTGTTCCGCGTCAAACCGGCCTTCCTTGAAATCTTGTTGGGCCTCGATGGCTTTCTTCTCAGCCGGATTGAGAATCTTTTGCAGCCCGGTGAAACCAGCGCTCAACATTCCCGGTGCTTCGTGCGCGCGCTTCTCAAATTCCTCGACCGTAATATCGTAAGGCTTAGTGAGCTGCCACAGCCCAAAGAGTGCGCAGAGCACTAAGAATCCAATGATTGCTAATCCGATCCAGTCGCTCATAAAACAAAGTTCCGAGTTCCGAGTTCCGAGTTTCGAGTTTCGAGTTCCGAGTTTCGAGTTCCGAGTTTCGAGTTTCGAGTTCCGAGTTTCGAGTTTCGAGTTCCGAGTTTCGAGTTCCGAATTGCGAGATTCAGGATTCGAGTTGACGAAGCAGGTGCTTTGAACTCGAAACTTGAAACTCGGAACTCGAAACTATTTCTCTAACCCGTTGCAAATCCGCAAACGTATCTACTCCAATCGACGATGCGGTTGCCTGGATTGCTTTGATCCTGACCCCGCGCTCAAGCGCACGTAGTTGTTCCAGAGACTCTGTCCGCTCCAATTCCGATTGCGGCCACTGAGAAAACGCGAGTAAGACCTCGCGCCGGTAGACGTAAAGCCCGGTGTGCTTGCGAAACTTCGCTAACAATCCCGGTTCGTTTGCTAACGCCGCTTCAAAACCGCCGTGCGTTCTGACTGCCTCGCGCGGGTAAGGTATCGGGGAGCGAGAGAAATAAACAGCATTCTCATTTTCGTCTACCACGATTTTCACCACGTCGGGATTGACGACGTCTGCAGCAGAGTCAATTGGCTCCCAGGTTGTCACTATTCCGACTCCGTGATCCGTTCGATTTGATTCGCGGGTTATCTCGGCCTGCATCATCGCCACCGCGCGCTCAATGGTTTCTGGTGAAATCAATGGCTCATCACCCTGCAGGTTAACTATGATTTCCGCGCCGGCAATCGCGGCCGCAACTTCCGCAATGCGATCTGTCCCGCTCTGGTGCTGCGCGGACGTCAACACGGCTTCAAAGCCGGCAGACTCCACCGCATCGACAATGCGTTGATCATCGGTGGCCACGATCGCGCGCGTTACATTTCGCGTTGCAAGAGCGCGCTCCGCCACCCAGCAAATCATTGGCTTTCCGGCAATTTCATGCAGAGCTTTGCCCGGCAAACGAACAGAATCGTAGCGTGCGGGGATAATTGCGACTGCGCTTGTTTTTGAGTTGTGCGGAGGATTTGGGCCCGTGTGATTCACGGGGCAACAGCTTACTTCGCGCGCTGGCAGGTGTCAACGCGAAGGCCAGTATTCTGTTCACTAAACCGCGATCAAATAAAACATATCTTCAGCAGAGCGCGGATTTCCTGCAACTGTTGTTGAAGTTGAACAGAGTGTTCAGTCTCGGTCGCCGGTGCGGGGGGCCTTAGCAGCGGCAACATAACTCTGCCGAGCGCGCACTACAAAATTTGATGAACGAGTGCGTACTTTGATGTCGCGCTTCTCGCCGGACTGCACCTGACCTTTAGGATAATAGCCAAGACTGTACTGACGCCCGAGCTCTTCGGTTATCGCCGCGAATGCCCGCGGCACGTCGGAAAGGTCCTCGGCCTTCTGCAAACGCCCGCCAGTTTTTCTGGCAAGTGCTTCAAGATAAATGTCGCCGGCCGCATACTCTTTCAACATCCGCGCTTCAACGTGTGCGCGCGCCTTAAGGTTAATAATCTGGCTCAATCGCGCAGGCAAATCCGGAAGAGTGTTGTATTGGACAGGGTAGATGACGACGTCAGACTCTTCCAGGTCGCGCAACGTTTGTTTAGCGGAACCCTTCCGGCTACCTCCGTCCACTCCATCAGTCAGAAGAACTATTGCCTTACGCCCGGAGATTCCAGCCAGGCGCTGGTTGAGCACAAAGTTGACGGTATCGTGGAGCAAGGTGCCGTCGTTGAGCGCATTGAGGACCAGTTTTTTCTTGCGCAGCTCCCTGAGGGTCACCGGCTCAGTTAGCACATTTATTTTGCCGTCGAATGAAACCAGCAGGAGTCGATCGTTTGGACGCAGACGTTTGATAAATTCATTTGCCGCTGTGCGGATGGCCTGCAAACGTGTGTGAGTGGAGCCGCTAACATCGAGTAACAACGCTACCGTGAATGGCTGTTCAACTGACGCAAAGTAAGCCAACTGCTGTTCTACGCCGTTCTCAAAAATCCGAAAATCTTCTTTCCGCAGGTTGCCGATGTAGCGTCCACTGCGGTCCATAACTTCGGCTGGCACGGTTATCAGGTTTGTGCTGACGCGCACCGTATCGTTTTCTTCAAACTCAGCTTCTGGTTCCGGAGAAGGGCTGGCTGCGGGCGTCGCCACGGTGGTGTGCGCCGGGCGAAGCTTGGGAGCAACAACAACGTTTGGCGGCGGTGGCGGCGGAACGTCGATGATTTGCTGCGAACGAATTGCGTTACCCGATAAACAAATCACGGCAACGAGAGCTGAATTTACCAGTATCTTCATAATTAGTTTTCGCGGGCGACGTCCGAAAAGCTCACCTTTGCCTGAAATAAGGAAGGTCGTTACAACACAGGCCTTGATTAATAACTAACGAAACAAACGCCTGTGAGTAGAAAAACCACTAAAGGGACGCACATCCCAGCTTTATTCACCGAGCCGATGCCAATTGACACTCCCTAAACAGCGGGCTACCATGCCTCGCTCCACACAGAATTCAACAGGTCAACGCTGACAGCTGAAATTTCAGCCGCTTTCGATTTTACTAATCTCGATTCTCGCTTTACGATTCATTCATCCATGGGCTTCGCAACTACAGCAATTCATAGCGGTCAGGAACCGGACCCGACCACTGGCGCCGTAACTGTCCCGATTTACCAAACTTCAACTTACGCGCAGGATGGACTTGGGCGGCACAAAGGCTACGAATATGCCCGCACGCAAAACCCGACTCGGAGCGCGCTCGAAAAGAACCTGGCGGCGCTCGAAGGTGGCCGGTTTGGGTATGCCTTCGCCTCAGGAATGGCGGCAATTGATGCAACGCTTCGGCTGGTGAAAGCGGGCGAGCACGTCGTCGTTTCGGACAACACCTATGGCGGGACCTTTCGCCTCTTCACGAAAGTGCTGGCGAACTACAACATCGAGTTTGATTTCGTCGACACTTCAGACGCGCTCAATGTCGAGGCAGCCATCAAACCAAACACCAAAATGGTATTTGTCGAAACTCCGACAAATCCGGTGATGATTGTTAGCGACCTGCGCCAGTTCTCAGAAGTCGCCCACCGCGCCGGCGCGCGCGTTGTTTGCGACAACACATTTCTCTCGCCATACCTGCAGCGGCCCCTCGAGTTTGGAGTTGATATCGTGGTCCATTCGACTACGAAGTACTTGAATGGGCACTCCGATGGCATCGGCGGGATCGTTATTCTGAATGACGAAGCAGATGCAGAGTGGATCGGCTTTATCCAAAACGGTGCGGGGGCCATTCTTTCGCCCCTGGATTCGTGGCTGGTAATGCGCGGCACGAAAACACTGGCGTTGCGCATGGAGCAACACGACAAGTCAGGCCGCGCGGTGGCCGCGTTTCTGGAAGAGCATCCGAAGGTGAAGAAGATTTACTATCCCGGCTCAGCGTCGCACCCGCAGCACGCCCTGGCAAAACGCCAACAAAAGGGGTTCGGCGGAATGATCGCATTTGACGTCGGCTCGCTGGAGGCAGCGCGGGCTGTGCTGGAGTCAGTGAAGCTTTGCACGCTGGCGGAAAGCCTCGGCGGTGTGGAGACCTTGATTTCGCACCCGGCCACAATGACGCACGCATCCGTTGACGCCGATAAACGAGAGCGGCTCGGTATCACAGATGGCCTGGTGCGCGTTTCCGTCGGACTTGAAGATACTGACGATATAATTGCAGATATTGATCAGGCACTGGAAAACATTTGACGTTGTAGCGGTGGATTAATTTTCTCTGTGCTATCTCGTGTTCTCTGCGTCTCTGTGGAGCTTGCGTTTAGTAAGAATCACCACAGAGACACGGAGTACACAGAGGTTGCACAGAGTCGTAAACCCGAATTGCCGGAAGTGACAGCAAGTTTCAGACGGGTTAGAATTCGACAGACTTTCGCCTTTACCCGGGTCATCTTCGCAAATCTTTTTGATTAGCATATGAACGTTGAGCTGCAAGCAAAATCTGATGTCGGTCGTGTTCGCCGCGGCAATGAGGACAATTTCCTCGTCCTCGAACTCTCGAAAGAACAAACCTGGACCGGCTCTCCCGGCGCTGACGGCCCGCCCGAAGGAATTACACAGTTCGAACTCGGTGATAAAGGCCTGGTGCTGGTTGTTTCAGACGGCATGGGTGGCGCACTCGCGGGCGATGTAGCCAGCCGTATGGCGGTTGATTCAGTTCGCGACACCATTCTCGGTGACCATTGCGACGGTGGCGACTACGTTGAGGGCGCTTCGCTGGTAGATTGTTTGTCGAGGGCAACGGTCATGGCCAACCGGGCGATTCACGACAAGAGCCAGGAAGATTCACGCTGTGCGGGCATGGGGGCCACTTTTACCGGCGCCGCGGTTCGTGGTGATCTGCTCGACTTCGTTCAGGTGGGCGACAGCCGCGGTTATATTCTTCGCAAGGACCAGATTAGATTGGCCACAAAGGATCAGTCGCTGGTTCAGCAGCTGGTTGACGTGGGCCAGATCAGCGAGGCCGAGGCCGAGACGCACATGTTTCGCAACGTAATTCTGCAGGCGCTCGGCGCCCAGGGCGACGTCAAACCAGTAACGGGCCGCATCCGTATTAAACGCGGAGATGTTTTGTTGTTGTGCAGTGATGGTCTCTCAGGCAAGCTGCGCTCGGAGGATATTCTCAATATCGTCGGCAGCAATCATGACCTGGCGAAAGCCTGCGACGAGTTGATTGCGGAGGCGAATGCGCGCGGCGGTGAAGATAACATCACAGTTATCCTCGCGCGCTTCACCGGAAACGAATTGGAAGAACCCGCGACGGACCGCATCACTATTGAGCTTCCGCCAATTGAAGAAGACAGGACCCTCGACGATACCTTCGATTCAGATACCGATCCCCGCTAGCTTAGAGTGAGCGGGGAATGAACGGGGGCAAGCCCACCTCCCGACCTGAAATTTGTTATCCGTTGAATTGGTAGTCGCGGGTCGAGTTACCTTCCGCACGCCATCGATAACCTCTAAGTGGCAGCTCTGGGTCGGGAAGGCGGGCTTGCCACCGCTGCATTTCAAACCACTGAACAGCAACTTCACTTCGCTTATTAGGATTCCGGCAGTTCTTTCGCGCGCCAATCGACGGCTTCATCGATCCGTCGCACATAAATCGAAGAGCCTTCGATGCTTTCCACACGTACGCGTTCACCCGCCTCGAGTGCCGTCTCGCCTTCCGCCGGATAGGCTGTCCACGTGGATCCAAAAACCTTAACCGCGCCCTCCTGCATCGCGCCTCGGCTTGATGAAACTACGGTGCCGATTTTTCCGGGCAGCGCATCCATTCCGGTTCGCAGCGAGTCACCCGTGGTTTCGCGCGAGAAGTAGTTAACAAAGATCGTGCGCGAAGCGGCGGTCAGGCCAATGGAAACGGTGGCAAAAATCAGAAACTGCACCGCCAAACTTTCGACTCCAACCATCGCCGCGAGTCCTGCCGCCAACGCTCCAATCCCGAACCATAGCAAAACAAAGCCGGACGTGAACATTTCGGCGACGATGAGAATTCCGCCGAGCACGCACCACCCTATCCACACAAGATTGTCCATGTTGTTTCTCCGGCGGCCCTAACCCTTTAGCATATTCTTCAACACAAACCAGATGTTCGCGGGCCGTTCGGCCAACCGTCGCATGAAGTAAGGATACCAGTGTTTGCCGTAAGGCACATAGACTCGCATGTTGTAACCGTGTCTGGCGAGCTGCCGCTGCAAATCGCGCCGGATACCATAAAGCATTTGAAACTCGAAGGCGTCTTTGCTGATTCCATTTTCTTCCGCGAAGTTTATGGTCGCTTCGATCATCTTCGGATCATGCGTTGCGATGCCGTGGTAGGTCCCGCTGGAAAGAAGTAGCTGCATCACGCGCACGTAGTTTTCATCCGTATCTTTCTTTTCCGGGAAAGCTACGTCGGGTGGTTCGTTGTAGGCACCCTTGCAGATCCGAACGCGCGCCGGAATTTTCATCATTGCTTCCGCATCGTCATAGGTCCGGCGCAGATACGACTGCAAAACGATGCCGACTTCATTTAACCCAAACTCCTCCCGCAACCTCATGAAAATATCGAGCGTTTTCTGAGTGACACTGGAAGCTTCCATGTCGACGCGGACGAAGTTTCCGCGCCGCGCAGCATCAGCCACGATGATCCGCGCATTTTTGTACGCAAGCTCCGGATCGAGTTCGAGTCCAAACTGTGTCAGCTTGATCGAGACATTGGAGTTGATTTTCGTCTCATCAATCCGCTCGAGTATCTCGAGATACTCACGGACTTCACCGTCAGCCTCTGCCGCGTTTGCGACTGATTCATTCAAGTGATCAAACGATGCCGAGCACCCTTCGGCATTGAGCTCACGGATTGCCGCGATTGCTTCCTCAATGGTTTCGCCCGCTACGAAACGTGTGGTCAGTTTCTTGAAGAGGCTGAAACGAGCGGCAAAGTCTTTAAGACCTTCGTGACGAGAAAGGTAGATTAACGCGCTTCTGGTTAACATGTCTGCAGTTGAAAAGTGACTAATCAGCTTGCTGGCGCCAGCAGTTTACCCAAGTCAGTTCAAGCCGGCTGGTGGCGCTTCCGCCTCGGTTGAGCGCGCACCTCTACCCGGAGGCTATGATATCCTTACCGCTTCCAATATAGGACGAAAGCGCGCCAGTTTGTTGCTTGTGCTTAGGTTTCCCGGAGCAGGATACAATTAAATGCGCCTTAAGCTGGTAATTATTTCGTCGCTGGTGGCCGCCATTGTCGGGGCCGGATCAGCGATAGCAATCATTCTGTCCGTTTTCTCTTCTCTGAAGCCGGTCGGCTCCCCGGGACTGCTGGTGCTTTCCGCTTACCTCTTGCCGGCGGTTATGACTGTGCTCGCTGCCGTATTCGTTTATCGCCACACGGCGCGGCGGCGCAAGCTGCAGGCTGCGTTAACCGCGCTCATGTCTTTGCTGCTTGTGATTGCTTTTTTTGTGGCGGCCTCGGTGATTACGGCCCGAACGGAGCCCGTGGATCCGCAGCCATTACGACGTAACGCAACATAAAACCGATCCACGAATAAACACGAACCTGGTTAGTGTTATTTCGTGTGGCTTAGTGGATCGTTTTACATTAGCTGTCAGCGGTCTCGAGCGTCTTCAGACCAATCTCCTTTTGTAGTGGCCGCAATGCGTCAATAACAAAGCGGATGTGCTCATCCGCCTCCACTCCCAGCTCCTCCATTCCCTGCCGGATGTCTTCACGGTTCACGGAACGGGCAAAGGCTTTGTCTCTTAATTTCTTTTTGACTGAAGAAACTTCCAGATCGTCGAGACTCTTCGAAGGTCGGACCAGCGCGCAGGCCACCAGGAAACCGCACAGTTCGTCAGTGGCAAACAGTGCGCGGGCCATGGCTGTGTCTCTGGGCACACCTGTGTAGGTGGCATGGCCCATAATCGCGCGGATGAAACGTTCCGAGTAGCCACGACCGCAGAGAATATTTGCGCCGGTGAACGGATGCTGCTCGGCAGTAGGAAACATTTCGTAATCGAAGTCGTGGAGGAGACCGACGAGTCCCCACTCGTCTTCGTTATCGTCAACTCCCGGCGCGCCATAACGTTTCGCAGATGCTCGCATCGCAGCCTCGACCGCCAGCGCATGCTTTCGCAGGCTGTCACCCTTCGTGTATTCACACAACAATTCCCAGGCGTCGTTTCTGTTTGGCATTTGGTAGGAACAGGCATTCCTGCCTGTCCATGTTCGGCGTTTCAAAAAGTTAGCCAGACAAGAATGTCTGTCCTACCTGGACAGGAATGTCTGTCCTACTCTTAGCGAGCAGAAACTAGCATGAGTTATCCGCGACAAACAAGAATGGAAGAAGGTTTATCCGGCACGCGGCGCGCGATAGCCCGGCCGCGCGCGCACGCTGGTGTTTTTCCTGGTAGTGGTAACTTTTATCTTGCGGTAGCTCCCATCGCGTTTTCTATCAATCGGGTAATAGCCAATCGCATATTGAGTGCGCAGCTCGGCGGCGATCTTCGCGAATGCCGCCGGGAGCGAACCCAGCGTGTCGGCCCTGAGAACCTGGCCCCCAGATTTATTCGCCAACTCCAGCAAATAACTATCAGCCATCAGGTAAATGCGATCGAGCTCGCCACGGATGGATTCGTCCTCATGCGGGCGGCCGGTCGACCGAGGGTCAGATCGCGGGTCATTGCGTGTATCGCGCGGGTCGGACGGCTCGGGGCGCGAGCCGCGATCCGGGGACGGATATCGATCCGGATACCGCCCGCCGTTTCTTTCGTTTTCACGCTCGCGCTCTTCTCGCTCACTCTCCCGCCGCCTTCTGAGGATTTCCGAAGCTGATGGGAGACCAAAGGGGCCGGTCTTGCGGGTTTGGCCCGAGGTAGGAACCGTGCCCGGATCATCGCTGGGAAATGTCGGGGCGGTCGTACCCGAGGGGGGCGCGCGGATAACGCCGATGGTCGGTAGCTGTGGGCCTTGCTGCGCTTCGATCTGTTCACGCATCAGCCGGGCTGTAGCGTCGCGCGTGTCATAACGAATTGGGTACACGATTACAGACTCTTCATCGAGCCAGCGGAGCGTGCCGTCAAACGATGCGCGATCACTATGGTAGTCAACCCCATCACTGAAAAGCACAATCGCCTTTCGGCCTTTGATTCGCTTGATGGAAGAAAGCGCAACCTCGAAAGCGTCGTAGAGTTTTGTGCCCTGGCCCGGGTTCGCCTTATTGATGGCACTCCTCAGCAGTGCTCTGTCGTTTGTGAATTCGCTAAGCTCGCGCACTTGATCATCAAAGGAAATCACCTTGACGCGATCTGCACTTTGCAGTTGTTCGACGAAAGTAAACGCAGCGTCACGAATTAATCCAATCTTTTCCCTGGTGCTTCCGCTCGTATCCAGCATCAACACCACATGAAACGGCGAGCTGACAGTGGCAAAGAAAGCTACTTCCTGTTTCACCCCATTTTCTGAAACGTTAAATTCGTCCTGTCGCAAATCGGGAATGTAAATCCCTTCGCGAGTTGTGGCCACGACGGGCACAGTAACAAGATCGGTGGCAATCTTGAGAGTATCGACGTCTTGCGGTTCAGGTTCAGGAGAAGGTTCGGGCGAGGGTTCGGCAAGCAGCTCCGGGGTCGGCTTTGGCGACTCGGTCTTCGCCGGTTTTGGTGCAGTGTCTCTCGTGGGTGCGCGTCGTCGTTGTGCCTGCGAGAGCGCGTCAGTTGCCAATGCACCTGCCAGGCAGAAACAGGCAATCAGAATTACGCGAAGAACAAGTAGACGACGCATATTCTCTCCTCGGTGTTTCAGGAAGCAGCAGAACGATTACGTAGGACTGCGGCTACGATGAGGCTTGCGAGAATAATCGTTGCCACCCAGTCCGACAAGCGGTTGGTAGCGGAATTGAAGCTGACCGACGCGTGTCGCACATTGCCGCGAAATCCCCCATCCACTAGAATTACCCTCGTCACGCTCTGATCATCCCAATGAGATCTCTACTACTGGCCGTACTTGCGGCCTATGTTGTTTCATCGATTCACGTAGTACTGGCGTTTCTCAACAAACGTCGAGCGCTGCAGCGTGTTTCCGAGTGGGCCATGGGTATCGGCTTCCTGCTGCACACTACCGCTTTAATTGCCGACTGGGTGATCTACGGTGAGTATCCGCTCTTTTATCTACGCGAAGCCCTCGCCTTCTTAGCGTGGGCGCTGGTCGGGAGTTACTTTCTGGTGCTTTACCGCTATCAGGCTCGACCGCTCGGCATTTTCACTTTACCTCTGGTTTCGCTTCTGATTTTTATAGCAATTACGACCCGATCTGAGCCGATCGGATCAGTGGAGGCGAGCAGTGTTTCCGCGAGCAGACTGTTCCCGCTCCATGCAAGTTTGCTCTTCTTTGCCTATGCGGCATTTTTCGTAGTGTTCGTCGCGAGTGTCATGTATCTCTTGCAGGAACGCGAGCTGAAGTTGAAAAAGTTTAGCGCGATCTTTCACCGGCTCCCTTCGCTGACAACCGTTAACGAGATCGCCACTAGTTCCGCAGCCATCGGCCTGACTTTGCTGACAGTCGGAATCGCCACGGGTATGGTCTGGTCTTCGTCACGCGACGGACGATTGTGGCACAATGACCCCAAAGAGATCTTCGCTGCGCTTACGTGGCTTCTTTATCTGTTGCTGATTCTGTATCGCTCTACAGCCAGTTGGCGTGGGCGCAGAGCAGCATGGATGGGTGTTCTTGGATTCGTGCTGGTTCTGTGCACTTTTTTTGGCGCGCGCTTGATGGGCGGCTATCATGTTTTCGGTTAACGAGTCTGTAGTTCCGCGCAAATGTCTATCGTACTTGTAGGGATTAATCATAAGACTGCGCCCATAGAGGTGCGTGAGCGTCTGGCTTTCACTGACGCTGCGTGTGCCACGGGACTGCGTTCCCTGGTCGACGGCGACATCGTCCGGGAGGGACTCATCGTTTCCACCTGTAACCGGGTGGAAGTGTTGACGGAAACCAACCATCAGCAGCTCGAAGCCACTGCTGAGCGCGTGACAAATTTCCTCAGCCGGTCAGAGTTACTGCCGCGCTCATTATTTGAACCCCACCTTTACAAGCACACTGATGATCAGGCAGTTCGACACCTGTTTCGCGTTACATCATCGCTTGATTCAATGGTAATCGGAGAGCCGCAGGTGCTGGGCCAGGTGCGCCGGGCTTATTCAATCGCGCTCGAAGCAGGCACTGCCGGCCGCGTTCTTAATCGGCTGGTGCATCACTCCTTCCGTGTTGCCAAACGCGTGCGAACGGAAACAGGCATTGGCTCAAACGCGGTGTCGATCAGTTACATGGCGGTCGAGCTGGGGAAGAAGATTTTCAATTCGTTGAAGGGTCGCACTGCGCTTCTGATAGGCGCAGGTGAAATGGCCGAGTTGTCAGCGCGTCACCTGGTAAACGCCGGCGTCTCGCGTGTACTTCTGGCAAACAGGACTGAAGGGCCCGCCGAACGGCTGGCGAACGAGCTGGGCGGCGAGTTTGTACCGCTGGATGAGTTATCAAATCACCTGGCCACGGCAGACATCGTTATCTGCTCAACGGCTGCCAGCGAGTTTGTGATTACTGAGGCGATGGCCCGTGAAGCGCTTTCGAAGCGGCGAAATCGGCCGTCATTTTTTATCGATATCAGCGTCCCACGGAATATCGATCCCGCGGTGGGAACAATTCCGAATGTCTTCGTTTTCGATATTGATGATTTGGAATCGGTGATTTCATCAAACATCAGGGAACGCGAACGCGAAGCTGAACGCGCCGAATTGATTGTCGAATCCGAGATAATGCAGTTTCAGCAGTCTCTGCGTGTGTTGGATATCGGACCGACGATCGGCGCACTTCGTCAGAAACTTCAAGACATAGCGAAACTGGAATTAACGCGACAGCGGAACCGGCTTGGCAGTTTAACGCCTGAGCAGGAGAACGCAATCGAAGCTTTGTTGATGTCTACCGTGAACAAGATCTCCCATCCGGTGCTGAGTCACATTCGAAGTTCACATGAAATTAGAGACACCGATAATATTCAGGCGTGGCGTGATATCTTCGGTCTCGAGGAATAATCACCATCTACGACGACAGCAGAGCCTGCGCGCAATTCTCTGATTTCCGCACCCGCCTGCACCGGTCTCAATCTTAATGAAATCCACCATCGTCATCGGTTCTCGTGGTTCCAAGCTGGCCCTGACGCAGGCTGAAATCGTGAGGGTTCAGCTTCAAGGTTTTCATCCTGAGCTGGAAATTACCGTTGAGATTATTAAGACGTCGGGCGACGTAAACTCCGAGCCGCTCTCAGTGATTGGCGGCAAGGGCGTCTTCACCAAAGAACTCGAGGAAGCGTTAGTCGACGGCCGCATCGACCTTGCGGTCCACTCTTTGAAAGACCTACCAACTATTCTCCCTGCACCGTTGACGATCGCGGCTATTTGTAAACGAGAAGACCCTCGTGATGCCCTCGTCTTGCCCAGTAAGCCAGGAGACGTTTCCGGAAGGTCGCCGATTGATCTCACGGTTCTTGCAGGCGGAGCGGTTGTGGGCACCTCGAGTCCACGTCGTCTGGCTCAGTTGAAACACCTGCGCGGCGATCTTGTTTTCAAAGACCTGCGGGGTAATGTTGACACTCGCCTGCGAAAGCTCGATCAAGGTGAATATGATGCTCTCGTGCTTGCGTGTGCGGGATTGAGACGACTTGGGTTGGCAGACCGAATCAGTGGAGCGCTCTCCACCGATCAGATGCTCCCCGCGGTTGGCCAGGGAGCGTTGGCGCTGGAAACCCGGGCGGACGACGGCGAAACAATCGCCATCGCCGGCTCACTCGATCACAAATTTACCAGGCTGGCGTGTCTCGCCGAACGATCTCTTCTGCGAAGTCTTGGGGGCGGTTGCCTGCTGCCCATCGCCGCCCATGCGGTTGTGCGCGACAAGCGAATCAGACTCAACGCACTCGTCTGCGATCCGCAGGGAAGACGCGTGATGCGAGATGGCGATAAGGGCCCGCTCGATGAGGCTGAAGCTCTGGGTAACAATCTTGCCGCACGGCTTCTGGCGAGCGGTGCCGCCGAGCTGCTGGCCGAAGATTAGCGCAGTTCAGAGTACAAGCTTCAGCTTGCGTGTCGCTGGAGAGGTGCGCCGATGCTTGAAATCTAACTACGCGCCTGAGAGGCTGCGCTAATGCCTAACCTGGAAGCACAATCGGATCCAACCATTGCCAAGCAGCCGCTAGCTGGACGAACGGTCGTAATCACCCGGGCACAAATGCAGGCTGACGAGTTTGTTGCGGAGCTCGAGCGCTTTGGCGCGGAAGTGATGGTATGCCCAACAATAGAAATTAGCGCGCTGGAAAGTTATGAGATTCTGGACGAAGCTATCGAGCACCTTTACGGCTACGATTGGCTCATCTTCACCAGCGTAAACGGAGTTGATTATTTTTTCCGTCGTCTTGAGGCCTGCGGACACGAAGTCAGTGAACTCGATGAGCTCAAGGTCTGCGCAATCGGCGACGCTACCGCTGATCGGCTGAGAGACTTGCATGTTCACGTTGATGTCATCCCCGATGAATTCAAGGCCGAGGGAGTCTTCGCCGCGCTCGAACGCTTTGTAGGCGGCCCTGAAAATCTCAGCAAGCTCAACGTGTTGATTCCTCGCGCCTCGGTCGCGCGCGATTATTTGCCAAAGGCACTACAGAAAGCTGGTGCGCGGGTCGATGTGGTGCCGGCGTACCAAACTTCCCTTCCCGCGGATCTCGATCGTGGGCGGGTCGCCGCGATGCTTTCCGGAAAAGCTGACTGCATCGCTTTCACCAGTTCCTCTACAGTCAGGAACCTGGGCCAACTGTTCGATACCCATGACTTGAGCGGAGCGCTTGCGGGTATAGTGGTAGCCTGCATCGGCGACGTAACTGCAGCAACTGCGCAGGAATTCTGTCTGGTCGTTGCGATTCAACCCCCGGAATTTACAATCCCGGCGTTAGCCCAGGCCATCGCCGAGCATTTCGCTGACAAGTAGGGCAGGCATTCCTGCCTGTCCAATGTTGCAACAACTCCGAGAACTGGACAGGCAAGAATGCCTGTCCTACTTCGTGATAAACTGGTCCACGATGTCACTATCCCGCCGCATACTTGTTGTTGATTCCAATGCCGAAACCGGCCAGGCACTCAAACAACAGATCGCCTCTTGGGGATATGAAGTGATCCTCGAGCGAAACGGCTCCCCTGACATAGACGTCATTCTCAAAACCGATCCGGCTGTGATCGTCGATAGCACCACCCTGATCGCCGGCGATGGCTTTGGTGTGCTGCGGCACGTCAACGCTCGTCAAACCGGTATTCCGGTGATCCTTTTGGCTGAGCGTGGCTCGATTGAGTTGGCGCTGCGGGCAATTCAAGATGAAGGCGCCTATCATTATTTCGAACAGCCCGTGGATGCCAACAAGCTTCGCGTCGTGCTGGATCGTGCCGTAGAACTTACGGAAGCCAAACGTGAAAATGAACGGCTCCGTCGCCAATTGCAGGAGCGCGGCACTTTTGGGGAGTTAATCGGCGGCTCAGCGCCGATGCGCGAAATTTACTCCCTGATCGAGCAGGTGGCGCCGTCGTCCGCCTCAGTTCTAATCACCGGCGAATCGGGAACCGGAAAAGAGCTGGTGGCCCGCACGATTCATCAGTTAAGTCCGCGTCGCGACAAACCGTTCATCGGAATCAATTGCTCCGCGATTCCCGAGACGTTGATGGAGTCGGAACTATTCGGTCATGAGAAGGGCGCGTTCACGGGCGCTGCATCACGCCGTCAGGGATGTTTTGAACTTGCTGATGGTGGCACGTTGCTGCTGGATGAAATCGCCGAGATGCCGGAGCTTTTGCAGGCAAAACTGCTGCGCGTGATCGAGGAAAGATCGTTGCGCCGTTTGGGTAGCCGCAAAGAAGTTGAGATTGATGTGCGCCTGCTGGCCGCTACCAACAAGAATCCCGAGGAAGCAGTTGGCAAAGGAACCCTGCGCGAGGATCTGTTGTACCGGCTTAACGTTTTCCGTTTGCAGCTGCCCGCTCTGAAAGACCGCAAAGACGACCTACCGATACTGGCGCAGTATCTGGTTGAGAAACTGGCCGAGAGACACGGACGCCCGGCGCGTTTCCTCAGTCCCGCGGCGCTCACCGCTTTGCAGTTTCACGAATGGCCAGGAAATGTGCGCGAGCTTCGAAACGTGATCGAACGCGCGGTGATCATTTGTTCCGGCGATCAAATTGAACGACACCACTTCGCTCCCTACCCAATCGATCAGCGTGAGCGTCATCGGGCCGAAGACACGATCACATTGCCAGTGGGTACTCCTCTCGAAGAAGTTGAGCGTCAGATGCTCATGCGCACACTTCAAAAGACGAAGAACAACAAAACCCGCGCGGCTGAACTACTCGGCATCAGCCTCAAGACACTTCATAACAAACTCAATCTATATCGCGAACGCGGGCAAATTGAAGAAGAGTAATCGAGTGTCCGCGCTTACCTCGCAAAGGGTCACACTCACACTCAACTTCGGAGTACACTAATCGGCATAGAACGCAATCTCAAAGAGGTCCTCCGTGAAGCGGGGCAATTGCCGGAGCGGGATAGAGCTACTCTGGCCGGATTACTCATTGAGGCGCTAGATCCCGTTTCGGAGCCAGACGTTGAAGCGACTTGGTCAGAGGAGATCAAGAGGCGTGTTACAGAGATCGATGCAGGTACCGTGGAGTTAATCCCATGGGAAGTAGTGCGCGCGGAGCTATTCGGCCGGTCAAGTGAAAGTTAGATTTCACCCTGCTGCTCCGCGCCGAACTTCTCGAAGCGCGGATATGGTATGACAGGCGCAGCCCTCTCACCGCCACAGCCTTCGCACATGCCCGTTGACAGTGCTCTCTCAATGATTCCAGCCGCTCCCGAGTCGTATCCATTGAACGACAACGGTTTATGAAGACTGATTCTTCAGCGATTCCCATTCGCGATATTCTACCGTTCCGACGAAGCTCAAATAATCGTCGTTGCGGTTGCGCACCAAAAAAGGCGCCAGGCTATTGGTCGCACAGAATGCCCACGACAAGCTGAAAAACAAACCCAATCTCGTTTCTGTCAGCGCTTACTAATCTGCTTTAGCAACTCTGTCACCGAAGCCTCGAGTTGGCTGTCGCGTTTGAGATAGCTCTCCCCCAGAGGGTTCTGGACCGGCACGTCTACCGGCCTCGGGTTCATTTCCATCACTGTCCCATCCGTCGCAGTTATTTTGATAAACGGCAGCCGCAGCACGGAGCCATCAATCAATTCGACGCCCCCCGTGTAAATAATCCAACCGGCGGTAGGTTCTCCCACAACTTTGCCAAGCTTGAGAAAGCGATAGCCCTCAGTGAAATCTTCTCCGTCTGAAAGCGTGTGACGATTTGTGACCAGGATTGTGGGGGTCTCCAGTGCGCGTTGGCCCAACACCGTGCGTGATGGCGCAGTCGCGAAACCTCTCGGCGTCATAGTGAAATAACTTCGTCGCGCAAACACATCGATCGCATAGACGTTAACAAAGCCTCCGTTGTTGTTCCGCATGTCGATCACAACGCCCTCATGCTTCTGATTTTCAGCGTCCAGATCGACATAAAGCTGTGAGAGCGCGCCTGACGACATATCAATCATATGCACGTAACCCAACCGGCCATTGCTGATACGTGATACATACGCGCGGTTATCTTCAACCCAACTGCGATACAACAAACCTCTTTCGGTGGCAGGGGTGACCGGCCGCACCACCGCTTCACGGCGCTCAGCTCCATTCGCCGAAGCGGCGATGGCCAACACAATGCGCCGATTGATCTGATGGCTCAGCAACTGGTCCAGATTCGTGCGGGCCGTGATTGGCGTGCCCTCTACCGCTATCAGATATTCCCCCGGCTTGATCCTGGCCAGCGCAGCGGGACTAAGCGGAATTACCTCAGTGACGCGCAAGGCCCCGGCCTTTTCATACTCATCGCGATCGAAGCGCAAGCCGAGCCGGCCCGTGGCTGCCGGCGGAAAGGTGCCTTGAGGTGCAAAGATGCCGAGGTGCGAAGCATTTAATTCCCCGATCATCAACGAGATTATTCTGCGCAACTCATCAGGAGTCTGCGCGCCAACCGCCAACGGCGCGTATCGTCCATGCACTTCGGGCCAGTTGGCGCCATGAAACTTTGAGTCGTAGAAGTTGTCATTCAGGTAGGTCCAGGCTTGACGAAAAACCTCACGCCGCTCGCTCGCGAAATCGACGTCCATCTCCGCAGCCACTGCCAGCGGGCGCGTTTGTCTCGATTCAATCGCAATAATATTAATTCTTCCCTGTTCAAGGTAATGAACTTCCTTGCTGTCTGGAGAGAACTGGGCAAAGCTCTTCGCGCCTGCTGTCGAAGTCAGCTGTTTCGAGACGAAAGGGTCCTTGGACAATTCGTCGAGAGGAAACACGTAAAGGTTCAGTTGATTCGCGACGGCAGCGATCATTAAGACTAATTTGCCGTCGGGGCTGATAGCGTGATACCTCACATCAATTCCCACGGGCAGCAAGCTCAGTCGCTTTCGTATCTGATCGAAGTCGACCTGCACCGGCTTAGGTGTTGGCTTGGCGGACGCGGGAGCAGGAGATGGCTCCGGCGTGGGCATTGGCGAAGGTACTGGAGAAACTTTGGGCTCGGGGGCCTGCGGCTGTTTGAGGGAAGGGGCTAAGGTTTTTGGCGTTTCTTCCTTGAACAGATCCCGAAACATGTCTTCACGAAACTTCGGAGTCCGAGGCAGTAAATCGATGCGCGCAAGTTGCCCGCTCTCAGTGCGCTGTCCGGTGTCGAATAGCAGATAGGTCCCGTCCGGACTCCATGAAACCGTATTGCTTCCGCCGTTGGAGAGAAAGCTTACTGCGCGGCCCTCGCCTCCCGCCGCCGGAACTACAAACACGTTCTTGAATAATTTATCTCCGATCGGCATATAAGCAATCCACTTGCTGTCCGGCGACCAGACAAAGGATCTATCGGCATTCAGAGGGGGCCGAGTGAGATGCGCCCGGGCAATACTGCGCTCCTGCTTGGAATCCACATGCAGAACTCGAATTTCCGCACCCCCGCGTTCGAAGGCAATCATTTTCCCATCAGGAGAATAATGCGGCGTAGCGTCGCTTGCCGGGCCAGTGGTCAGCTGCGTTTCCGTCTGTGTTCCAAAGTCGTAAAGGAACAGGTGGGTGGTTGCGTCTCGGTCGGATACATAAACGAGCCGGCGACTATCCGGCGACCAGGCAACTTGTGATTCCTCAGCCGGCGTTCTGGTCACGCGCGCGCCATCACCTCCATCTGTCGTTGAAACGGCGTAAATTTCCCCTCGCACGACGAAGGCCGTTTTCTTTCCGTCCGGAGAAAGAGCGATTTCGGCAATCTGATCAGTCAGCCGCAAATGTTCGGTCGACGGCCCTACCGCTGCACCGCGGCGCGTGATGTTGATCGCCACCGCGCGCTTGTTCTCGGTGTCCATCTTCCAAATCTGTGAATCTCGATTAAAGACAATGGTCCGGCCATCGTAGGAAATGCTGGGCCAAAGGAGTCGGCCGCTGGTAAAGCTGGTTACGGCCCGCGGCTTCGTTCCCATCTCACGCAGCCAGATATTTTCGGTACCAGTGCGATCCGAAACGTAGTAAATGCTGCGCCCATCCCGCGCCCACATCGGCCACATCTCTTTTGCGCCGCCTTCGCTAATGCGCTCATAAACTGGCGTCGTGCCTGGACGAAGAACCCAGATCTCGCTTTCGTCAATATGGCTATGACCTTTGCGCCACCATTGCGCTAAACCAAACCCGTGTCCGGCGAAGGCGATCTGAGAACCGTCGGCGCTTGGGGCGCTGAAATACTCTCCCGTATATCGATCCGCGCTCACTTGCATCGGCGTGCCGCCCTCAACGCTAACCCGAAAGATATCGTTCATCCCTGCAATATCCCGGCTGGAGCTCGAGAAATAAAGCCACTTATTGTCGGCCGACCAAGCGTCAAGCTGATCGTTGCTGTCGTCGAATGTGATTCGTCTGAGATCGCCCAACTCCAGGGTCAACACGTAGATATCGCCATTACCCGTTCGCGTCGAAGTGAATGCCACCTGGCGGCCGTCGGGTGAAAAAAGCGGGCGCGATTCGGTCGCCGGATGGGAGACTAACAACCGCGCGTCGCCGCCGGCTTCCGGCACGGTCCAAATATCTCCTGCCGAAACAAAAATGATCTCGGACCGGTCAGGCGATATGGCTGGCTCAGTGAAATATGGGACGCCCTTCTCAGGCATTACGGGCGATTGTCCCAGGGCGTTGTGCGAACAGATTGTTATTATGACCAGCAAACTAAGGAACGCGGTTTTGACGCCGGTGATATGGCTCTTCATTGTTGGGGATGTCCTCGGAATCGAAATTGGAAGCGAGCTCTTCATACTACAACATCTCCCCACCGCGAAAGCATAAGTTGATGAGCAAGTGCCTTGCATAATTCTCCGTTTGCGTGTTGCTCAGGTTGAGTGTTACTTATCCCCAATGGGAGTGTTTCTGTTTTTTATAGACGGTCTCGGGATTGGCTCGCGGGGACCGCAGAACCCTTTCGACGGTCTTGCGGGAGCAGAGCCGCTCGCGATTTTTCAAGACGAGATCCCGATCACGAGTCATGAAGGAATCGTGGTTCCGACAGAGGCCAGGCTCGGCGTGGAAGGCAGGCCGCAAAGTGCGTCGGGACAAACAACAATTCTCACTGGCATAAATGTGCCCGCTCGCCTTGGCTATCACAAACAGGGATTTCCAAACAGTGCGATGATTGAAATCCTCAGTCAGCAGTCAATCTTCCTGCAATTGGCCCGCGCCGGGATTGAGCCGGTTACATTTGCCAACACATACACTCAGGGCTTTTTCTCGGATCGTCCGCGCTGGGTTTCTGCCACGACCGCCGCGATGGAAGCGGCGGGTGTTCCCTTCCGAAGGGTTGCCGATCTGAAAGCCGGTCGCGCCGTCTTCCACGACTTCACGAATGCCTCGCTAATCGAACGAGGCGAGGACGTTCAACCGCGCACCGCTGAAGATGCTGCGGTCGTGCTCGCCGGTATCGCCCGTGAACATCGGTTTACGCTTTATGAGTATTTCATGACCGACAAGGCGGGACATTCACAGGATATGCGGAAGGCCCAGGCTATTTTGCTTAACCTCGCAAGGCTGGTTCGGGAGTTCCTAAAACAAATTGATTTGACTCGCACTTCCGTTATACTCACCAGCGATCACGGCAACATCGAAGATCTATCTACGCGCAATCACACGCTCAATCTGGTGCCGACTATTATTTGGGGCGCCCACAAAGAACGCATCGCTAATAGGATCAAAAGCCTGGCGGATATTACACCGGCCATCGTTGAAACATTGACAGAAACAGGGCAGCCAATTCGCGCGAACTAAAACGAATTTAAGTTTAGTGAGATTTCGTGGACCGCTTTTCTCGGATGGGCCAAGAGCAGCGCTATGACATTTAATCAACCTCTGCCTCTCGACAAGAACAACCCGCGCGAAATTTTTGGCTGGAAGATGTACGACTGGGCCAACTCCGCCTTTTCGACCACCATCGTCGGCGCTTTGTTCGGCCCCTACCTGACTGAAATCACTCAGACTGCGGTCGGCGAAAACGGTGTGGTTGTCAGCCTCGGAGCGCTCGGCGCTATCACCTCAAAGTCATTTTTTCCCACTTGCGTCTCTGTCGCTGTCTTCTTGCAGATATTCTTGTTGCCGATTCTCGGAAGCATTGCAGACTACTCGAATCTAAAAAAGAGGATGCTGGCGATCTTCTGTTACATCGCCGTCGGAGCCACCTGCCTGATGTTTTTTGTCGACGGGGGCCTGTTTTGGTTGGGTGGGCTGCTGTTTATTGTGGCAAACCTCGGCTTCGGCGCCGCGCTGGTCTTCTACAACGGATTCTTGAACGAGATCACTACTGAAGATCAGCGTGACAAGGTTTCGAGCCGCGGCTTTGCTTACGGATATCTGGGCGGTGGTCTTCTGCTGGCTCTAAACTTCCTACTCGTCAAGAGCGCGCCCGCTCTGGGCATCGATCCCTACCTGGCAGTAAGAATTTCATTTCTCTCGGCCGGCGTTTGGTGGGGAAGCTTTGCGCTTATCGCATTCGCCCGACTCAGGACCAGGGCCGCGGAAAAGTCTCTGCCCCCTGGGAAGTCATACCTGACCATTGGATTTTCCGAACTCGGCCGAACCTTTCGCGAACTGGCACGGCTGCGTCACACGCTTCGCTACTTAATCGGCTACCTGTTCTTCAACGATGGCATTCAAACCGTCATCAGCATGGCTTCGGTTTTCATGGCGCAAGAGCTGTTCACGGCGCGCGGCCTGAAAACGGATCAATCGTTTTTGTTGGGCATCTTCCTGCTGGTCCAGTTTGTAGCGATTTTCGGCGCATTGATATTTGAACGACTGGCGTATGCGATCAAGACCAAGAACGCGATCCTGGTTTCGCTGGTGTTGTGGTCCGGTGTCGTCATCTACGGTTACGGCTTCCTGAAAACCACTAACGACGCCTGGATCATGGGTGTGGTCATCGCGATAGTGTTGGGAGGCTCACAAGCTTTGTCGCGCTCGCTCTTCTCAAGAATGATTCCAGCCGGGCGAGAGGCTTCCTACTTTGGCATTTATGAAGTTTCCGAACGAGGTACTTCCTGGATGGGACCGCTAGTGTTTGGCGCAGTTGTTGCCGCGACAGGTTCCTACCGGCAGGCCTTGCTTTCGTTAATTGTGTTCTTCGTTGTAGGCATGATCATTCTCTATTTAACTGATACCGATAAAGCGATCCATGAAGCCGGCAACCGGCTGCCTGAAGAGGCCGCCAAGGTGAAGTGAGTCCGACAAACTAAAGTTTGTCGAAATCCCGATTGCTTTGAGCGGGCGCATACGGCGACAAACTAAAGTTTGTCGAACGTAACTTGTCGAACCTAGCCTGCTATTTTTTGTTCCTTGCTGTCTGAAGGCTTTTCCAGGCACGCGTGCGAGCAATAAGTCGAACCCCCAACGCGCGAACCAATGGCGCGATCAGCGGGTATCCACGTACCACAACTATCGCATCTGACTAGTTTACTTTTGGCCCTGATGGTTGAAGGTCGCGCGGCTTTGTTCGCAGGCGCAGAATCCGCTACCGCGTTCAGAGTGCCGACTATTTTTTGCAGGAAGGCAAGGTAAGGACGGACTCGTGAGTAAAGGAGAATCAGGAGGAGCGCCAGCAGCGCCGCAACGACTAGGTATTTCAAAGTGTCTCCGCCTCGTGTTTAGAACAACTAAGCTTTGTCGTCCCCCGACCTGGTTTCCCCGGGCACGTAAGTGACGTCGACATTGCGGCGGCGCGGGGCGGGGTCAGTGGATCTTCGGCGTGGCGTTGATTCACGGTTGCGCCGATCGACACTGCCTGCCGGAAGCCCTTTTCCGTGCACCGCTTCTTCAAGGATTCGAGTAATCTCCTGAGAAAGCGTGCGATGCTCGGCCGCGGCCCGCCGGCGCAGCGACTCCTTCAAATGGTTGGGAACATATGCCCCGATAAACACCCCTTTGCGATTCGCCATCTATTCCCCCAGCCTCTCTTTTCTTTTTTGTAACAGATCGTGAATTGCCGGAATGTACCCGGCGAAGAGAATAAGTCTGTAAGCCGAATTCTGTTCTCCGATTTCAAATTTGAGATCGGAGTGGCGATCATTCATCTAGTCCAACTGTTGCCAGATTGGATCAAGCGATCTACCCGGAGGTCGTAGTAGTCTTCTGAAATCTCAATTTGAGATCCCAGATTTGACCACATCGGGCGGGCAGCCCTGCTGACGCCTCCCTATTTGATCTTGCACTGCGAGGAGTTTACCTGGCCGTACATGTCGCCACATACGCCGGTGCGCTCTTACTTTAAGCCCCGAGGGGGCCGCACCATTTCACCCATCACCACGTTGTCGAATCATCGAGTCTTTCAACTCCACAATCCTATTTGAGATCGAAATCTCAAAGGGCGTGGCTGGTTTCCTTTCTGTTGCACTTGTCGTCGCCCGATTGCTCAGGCGCCCCGCCGTTAGCGGGCTCGCTGCCCTGTAGTGTTCGGACTTTCCTCTCCTGGTTCCTCGAATCCGGTATTTCAGATGAATCCGAAACAGATAATTAGAGGTGCCAGCAGCGACCGCCCGACTTATTCCCTTCGCAAGGCTCGGGGAGTATAGCAAAGCTATGATCAACCCGTACAGCGGACGCACCAACCGCTTTAAACCTAGAAGTTATCCAAAATATTTGAAGCCAACTCGCAAACTGTTAAGCCAACCCGGAGAGATGGTCAGGGCCATCGTCAGTGAAATAGCTGCGTGCGAGAGCGACAGGGCGAAGAGGTTTGGCTGTCGTTGATATGCGGCGCCCCAAACGAGTCCTCCGATCAAAGTGACAACTGCAAGGAGCGGGTTTGGCAGATGGAGGAGAGCAAAGACTATGGCGACGAGAACAACACTACGGGTTCCTTTCCCAAGAGCCAGTTGAGCCCGACGATTGATGAAGCCGTTCAGCGCATATTGCTGAAAAAGTGCCCAAAGCGGCAACCAGAGAAATCTGGATCTAAAGCTGCCGGTCAGCAATGTGTGATTCGTGAACCAGGCTGTTGCAATTATCACGAGGAAAGCTACTGCTGTCGGCAGAAGCAATAGGCGGCCCGCTGCGAAGAAGTTGTCGGTGCGAAATCCCACGTCTCGCCAGGATTCTCCGCGATGGCGATGCGAATAAAGCATCAGGGCGAGTGCGAGTCCGATCGGGATCGCCGTTATCAGTTTACTTCGCCCGGCAAACGACAACACCACCCACTCGGCGATCAAGGCAGAAGTAACGACGGAGGCGATCTCCCAAATAGCTAAGCCTCGGGAGAAGTCGTCAGTGTCTGCCTTTAACAGGTCGGTATGTTGAGCTGTCATACAGTTGCGTCTGTAATTAACGTCGCGCGTTCAGCAGTTTTCCGTTGGAATCAATGGAAAACGGAATCGGAGAGCCTAAAAGCTGAAGAGTTTTTCTGGCGCCATCGCCGCTGTGATGAAGGGCATAAACTCGAGCTTCGTGAGCTCCCTCAGCTAATGCGGAAATTGGAATTACATAACCGTGCCATTCATCTCTGGACCAACCAGCAGCGAGGACATCTGGCCGCGACTGGTTTGCTACGCTCTGCGCGACAAAATGACCATCGACAAAAAGCTGGATGTCCACGCGGGCCCACGGCTCAGCATTGTTGACTGCCCAGCCGGATACGCCCGTTTCGGTAATCTCTCCCCACCCATGAAAATAAGGCGGGAAGATGGTGATATAGGTAACTACTGCAAGTGCTCCCACCAACAGGGTCTCAAGGACAGACTTTCCGATGAGGAAGTGGACCAATGATGTGGAGGGCTTTTTCATGTAGTAATTTGCGGCGCCACATTATATGCGATCAGTTCTTGAACTGCCGGGAGTTTCGCAAACACTGTGCGAGGGAGGGTTCAGATACACCTTTGCGGACAGTCACACAACGGCCTCTGAGATTACCTGCTGACGCCACCTTGCTGGCGGTCCGATTCAAAAGTTAAGTAGATACTGGTTCGGATTGGTTCGTGAGGTTTTGCAATTTCGTGAACCGTGGAGCAACAGTTGAGGCCGTACGATCCACGAAATCACGCCCGCTTACACAAGGGTTTGAAAGAGAGTTTTTGGACAGAACTAGGTCAGCGCTCCGCAGTCACCTGAATGCGATCACCTTTTTGCAAAGTTGGATCTGGATTCTTCCCATCCTGAATTTTCCGTAAGTTGTATTGTTCGGTGACCAGTCGTCCATCAGCTCCCTGTCTCGAAACAAGCACCTTGGATCCGGCATTCCGAGTTGTTCCGCCGCTCGCCAGAATCGCCTGAGTCAGAGTCACTCCGGAATGGTAGGGTTTCTGACCGGGCGAGGCTATCTCGCCACCCACAAAGAAAAACTCAGTCGGCACAAGAGGGAGCGCAGACACCTTGATTGTATCGCCAGAGCGCACGAGGGCGCCGGCCTGTATCGCGTCTTTCAAATCCACGTTGATGGGTGCACTGCCCTGGCGCGTGATGGTGGCGCGCGCAGCTTCAGGCAACATCAGCGCTTCGGCAAGCACGGTGTAAAGCGGGACTGATTCACGCCGGAGGTATTTCACACCGGGAGCCGCTACGAAGCCGCTGATCGTTACCGGATGACTTGCGTAGTCACGAACCTTGACCACCACATCGGGGTTGTCCAAAATCCTGATGCGTTGACGCAGAACTGCCGAAACCTCAGCCGTAGTCATTCCGGCCGCAGCTATCGGACCGCCCGCTAGTGGATATTCCACGAGTCCATTTCCGAGAACGGTGTAGAGCGTCGACTGTTTGCCAGAGTGTCCCGCTAACTGAATGTCCAATACGTCTTTAACTCCAATGCGGTAAAGCTGGCTGGACGAAGCGGCCGCGGTGTTACTTAGTCCCGCCGTTGCCGTTGTCCCTGAAACAACCATGTTGCTGCCGGGCGCCCTGGTCGAATTATCGACCGTCCGCATGCGATTCGTTCCAGGGTTTGATGACGTATTGTCCGCGCTCAAACCTGCGGACCGGGTGGTCGGCGTATCAGCGGGGGTCTTGGAAACTTTCTTTGCGTGCGCTTGCTGGCTTGGAATGGAAAGAGACGCTTCGGGCTTGATGCTTGGTCCTAAAACCCGAGCGCGGGTGGCGTTTGCGGGAGGCTTGGGTGCCGGGGCCTTTGTAGTTGTCTGTTTGTTCGCCGCCGCAACTGATTGCACCTGAGCACACACGTCGGTAGCGAACATCGCGAACACACCAACCAGGACGCAAGACAGAAAACCTATTTTCTTCATTCCCTCGAACCCCTCCCCCAAGTAGTGGTTGCATGTCATTTCGCTTCGCGAAACTTCGTGCCACTAGTGATAAACGCCTAAAGGGAGCGGTTTCCTAGAAGAATCTGGTTCTTCCTGAAAGTGAATGAACGCTGAACAAGAAACGGGGGGCGGAGGGCTGAACTCAGACCGCAGCTGTGCCGCCCTTGCATCAGATGAGAGTGGTTTTATTTTCGAGGTGCCGGCAGATTCGAGGAAGAAAACAAGTCGGGCCAAAGCTGAGTAAAGCGTTCGCGGACCAGATCTTCAACCTCGTCCGCAGTCGAGCAAGTTAAGCAGAAACGCGCGATCTCCTGGGCGTCGCGGCTATCTATCCCCGCGAGAACTCGACGGACCCGCGGTATCGCCGCAGGAGTCATGCTCAGCTCTGTTGCTCCCAGCCCAATCAGCAGCACCGCATAAGCGGGAGTGGAGGCCATCTCACCGCAGACAATAATAGGAATGCCGGCTGCGCCCGCGGCGCTTATGCTGCGGTCGATGCTCTGCAAGACAGCGGGGTGAAGAGTTCGAAACCAGTCGGCGACCTCGTCGTTGCCGCGATCGACGGCCAGGGTGTATTGCACCAGATCGTTGGTGCCTAACTCGAAGAAGTCAACAGCTCCGGCGATGCTTTCCGCCATTAGAACTGCCGAAGGAACCTCAATCATCGCGCCAACTGGGACGGCCGAAGATTCACGCCCCTGCTGCCTGAGCTTAGAGGCTTCGTCCTCCACGATCGCGCGCGCCCGCCTGACATCGCTAACGTCAGCAACCATCGGCAAGACTATCTTTAAACCTCCGGCCCTCGCCGCCAGCAAGATGGCCCGAACCTGGGTACGCATCACCTCTTCGTGATGCAAACTGAACCTGATCGCCCGCAAGCCAAGCGCCGGATTCTTCTCCGGTTCCTGAGTTTGACTATCGTTCGTTTCGCGCAAGGTGCCGGCGCCCAGATCGAAAAGTCGCACCACGGCGCCGTCGCCACCGGCAAGGCGCGCAATTTCTTCATACGCAGCCTGTTGCACTTTCTCTGATACGAACACGCCGCGGTGGGCCAAAAGGAATTCCGAACGATAGAGACCGATGCCGCGCGCTCCATACCTTCCCACACCCTCGAATTCGCTCGGCACTTCGACGTTGGCTCGCACAACGATTTCGACGCCATCGGTGGTCAGGAGCGGACTGCGATCATGCGATTCCGTAATTGTCTTTGAGCGTGACGAAGGCGCGGTTTGATAAGCCTGGAGCGTTGCTTCAGAAGGGTGAAGTATTACCTGGTTGCGATTTGAGTCGACGATGATCCGGTCGCCCGTTTTGGCCCGGCGAAAAAAGTCTCGCAGGCCCACGACCGCCGGAATCCCTATTCCTCTGGCAAGAATTGCGGTATGCGAAGTCCAGCCTCCTGAGTCGGTGGCCAACGCACGCGCATGGCGGAGATCGAGTTCGGCGACTGCGGAAGGAAGTAAATCCTGCGCAACGATCACAGCATCGATCGAGAGGTCGCGCGTCTCATCGTAAGCCCCGCTCAAAGCGACGAGCAGCCGCTGCATTACGTCTTCCACATCAGAGACCCGCGCTCGAAGGTAATCGTCCTTGATCTCCGAATAAAGCGAAATCACTCGATCACCAACGACCTTAACGGCCCATTCGGCGTTGGCGTGCTGGGCGGTGATTTCCCGCTCGATATCACCCGTGAGTTTTGGGTCTTCCAGCATGAGCAGATGGGCATCAAAAATATAGGCGTGGTCCTTGCCCAGCCGCTGCTCAGCGTACGCTTTTGTGGCTTGAACGCGCTCGCGGGCCAGGCTGACAGCCGCCCGGAAGCGCTGACGCTCTAATTCAAGTCCGGCATCTGAAATCCTCCAACGATAGATGTGTGGAGTGCCATCGTGAAGGCGCATCACCTGCCCAATGACTACACCTTCCGAAACCCCGAGACCTTTACAACGAATTTCCTCAGAGGTTGTGGTCACTTCGCGATCCCCGCTTCGGTTTCGCCGAACGCATCGGCAAAGAGCTCATCAAGCGCCCTCATCGCCGCCTCTTCGTCTATTCCCTCGGCACGCGCCTCGAGTTGCGTGCCGCAAGTTGCAGCTAACATCAACACGCTCAGGATCGACTTCGCATCAACACCTGCGTCCTGAGTTGCGTCAGCAGGGAGCAGAGCGACGCCGTCAAGCCGCCGCAAAACGACTCTGCTTTCGAAGCCACTTGCAACCCGGACCAGCCGAGCAGCGGCCCGGGCGTGCAATCCGAGGCGGGCTTTCACCGTCAGCGTGCGCGCAATCATTCGTTACTACTGCTCTTGGGTGATTGGGCCAGCAAATCGCCGGCGTGATATATGCCTTGACGGCCGAGATCGCAAACGCGGCGCGCCGTGTCGATCAGTGAGATGTCGCTTTGTTGACTGGCTAGCTTGATCACCATTGGCAGGTTGACGCCGGTTACCACTTCCACGTTTCCTTCGTCCAGGAACATCGAAGCGATGTTGGTCGGAGTGCCACCAAACATGTCTGTCAGGAGCAGGACGCCGGCGCCCTGAGAAACACGAGTAATAGCTCGCTGCACTTCATCGCGGGCTGCATCGACATCGTCGTGCCAGCCAATCGAAACGGCGGTAATGAAGGAGATCGGGCCGATGATCATCTCCGCAGCGGCAAGCAATTCGCCGGCAAGATGGCCGTGCGTCACGATAACTCCTGCGACCCGGGCGGTCTCAGCTGTTGGTGCGCTTTCCTTAAGATTGCTGCTCATTTGATAACTCCTGAAACTGTGGGGGCCCGCGCAACTGCTAATGCGTCGGCGCGCTAGAGCATTCAGCGATGTCGAGTCGCTTTCCTGACGTCGCGATGGACCACATGCGTATCAAAGCCGCCGCGGCGAAGCTTGCGCCCAAGGGCGTTGGCGATCATTACGGAACGATGTCGTCCGCCAGTGCAGCCTATTCCCACGGTAACATACGATTTGCCCTCACGGTTGTAGAGTGGCAACAGGTAGTCAAGCAGATCGCTAAATCGTCGTAGGGTTTCTTCCACTTCCGGCTGCGACCTTAAGTATTTTACGACTCGACTGTCATGTCCGGAATGAGGCCTCAGATCTGGCACGAAGTGAGGGTTGGGCAAGTGCCTGACGTCGAACAGCAACTCCAAATCCCCAGGATTTCCAAACTTGTGGCCAAAGCTAAGAATCTGGACTCGCATGGGCCTACCCTTGCGATCAGGACTAAACCTTTCAAGCAGATGGTTGCGCAGGGTGTGGACGGTGTGTTCCGAAGTATCGATGATTTGATCTGCCCGTGCCCGTATGCCGGACATCGCCGCACGTTCCGCACTTATTGCTTTAAGGAGGCTTTGTGCGTTTCGCGCAGGATGCGGGCGGCGCGTTTCACTAAACCGATGCTGAAGCACATCGTCAGAAGCTTCCAGAAAGAGGACAAAGACACTCAGCCCGGCGGCGCGCAGTGCGGTTAGTTGTTTGCCGAAATCAGCTAGAAACGTACCTTCCCGAATGTCGATTACCAGGGCCGCGCGCTCAATTCCCTTTTCAGTACCGCCGGCGTTGACCAGGTTGGCAAATGTCGGCAGGAGGGTGATGGGAAGATTGTCTACACAAAAATAGCCGAGGTCTTCAAAAGCGTTTGTCGCCGAAGACATTCCGGAGCCGCTTAACCCGGTAATAATCACGACGTCGGGAACGTCGGCTCCAGCTTTTTGGCCGGTCTTTTTTATTCGCACCATATTAAGCCGTCAACTGTTCATCCGTGCCGAAAGCTCAAACTAGCAGTAGCGCGCCCTCAAGACTGTGATGTTCGTCGGGCGGTCACGCCGCTGGACGACTTTGTGGTGGGACTTTAGCGGTTTGAACTAGGGTTCGATAAGACCGTAATTTCCATCGGCACGTTTGTACAGCACGCCAACTCTCTCCGTGTCCGCATCGCGAAAAACCAGAAACTGATCAGGGTCGGAGGAAAGCCGCAACGCCGCCTCCTCCGCTGTCATCGGCTTAATTGAATAACGCCGCGCTGCAATAATTCTCGGTGGCCGGGGCGTGGCTTTGATTTGGCCGTCCGGGGTCGGAGCCACGGCGGCGGTGCGTCGCGCGCTCTGTCTCCGGTCAACAATTTTTTGTTTGAGTTTCAGCGCCTGCTTTTCGATCTTGGCAATGGCCCGTGTCAAGGCCAAATACATATCCGCGTTGATGTCTTTCGCAGTCAGGGTGTGGTCGCGCCAATGGACGATCAATTCCGCGATTTGCCGGTTTTTCTCAACATCGATGACCACGTGCGCCCAGGCCGTGGTCCCGTCAAAAATGTGCTCCAGCTTCTTGAAATGATCTTCGACATGTTTGCGGATTGCCCCGGTAACCTCAACGTGGCGACCGGTGTACTCAAATTTCATAATAACTGTGCCCCTCTCAAATTCAGGATTGTGGAATTAATTTCGGAGTGCCGCTTCCGGGCGGCATGTTTGGACCGCTGCGCTCATGACCTGGCTGCCAACCCGCTTTTAAAAGCGGTACTCCAAACAACCTGGGGGGCTTCTTCGTTCAGACTACGGCGCGCCGCTCTCGCGAACCCGGAATACTCATCTGATCGCGATACTTGGCGACAGTTCGACGCGACAATTTGATTCCGTCTTTGATTAATATTTTTACTACTTGATCATCCGTAATGGGGTTATGTGAATCTTCTTCTTCGATGAGCTTCTTGATCTTTAACTTGATAATGCGTGTGGAAATCTCCTCGCCGTCCTCATTCATCATGCCTTCTGTAAAGAAGCGTCGCAGTTCGAGCACGCCCTGAGGCGTATGTGCATATTTACGGTTGACGACCCGCGACACGGTTGACAGGTGCATGCCGATGTCTTCAGCGATGTCTTTCAGCATCATTGGTTTAATGTGCTGCACGCCATGATCGAGAAAATCTTTCTGCCGGTGGACCATCGATTCCACGACTTTGTAAATCGTCTGCCGCCGATGTTCGATGTTACGCAACAGATCAACCGCGGACCGCATCTTTTCGCGAATAAAGCTTTTCGTTTCGTTGCTCACGTCGGACTTGCCCAGCATTTGTTGATACTGCTGGCTAACGCGCAGTCGCGGGCTGCCGTCATCCGAAAAATAGATGATGTAGTCTTCGTCGTCTTTATCGAGCTTCTCGATGTAAATTTCCGGGCTGATTAGTACCGGCTCTTCAGATGAATAGCGACGACCTGGATACGGATCGAGCGTGCGAATAAATTCCAATTCGCCAAGGAGAGTATCCACATCGCTGCCGATTTGTTTTGCCAGATGCGGAAGCTTGTGTTGTTGCAGATCAGCCAGATGGTCCTGGATCAGACTAATCGCGAGCCGATCCTTTTCTCCCAATACTTCGATTTGCACCAGCAGGCACTCGCGCACGTCGCGCGCTCCACACCCGACCGGATCAAGACGCATCAGCTCCTGTCTCGCCTTCTCGACAATTTCCTCGGCCCAACCGCCCATGGCGGCGATCTCTTCATTAGTCGCATTCAGCCGGCCATCGGCGTCGAGGTTGCCAATCACACTAATCGCAGCGTCGCACACCGTCGTTTCAATCTGACTCATGTGGAGCTGCCATTCCAAATGGTCCGCCAGCGAAGGCGGACGAGTCAGAAACTGTTCAAAAGTGGGCGCATCTTCCTTGTATTCGATCTCTTGCGTTTTGTAACCGGGATCAAGATAGTCCTGAAACTCACGACCGAAATCTATCTCCTCGAAGGCGTCGTGCGCACCTTCTTCACCCAGATGTTCTTCGCCCGCTTCACCAGCTTCACCCGCACCGAATTCCGAAACTTCACCTTCAGCACCGGGGCTTACCGACGACAAATCGAGCTCACCAGTTCCGTTGGAAGCAGGACTACCCAACTCTGTATCGCTGGCTTCAATGCGAGGCGCATCGGGAGCTGCGCCTTCGTCAGAACTGGCGAGGTGGTCCAGAATTTTTTCGGCAAGTTCGCCAACTTCTTCCTGCGAAGCAACCTCTTCAAGGACTGGATTCTCGAGCAACTGTGCCTGAATGAGATCAGTCAGTTCGAGAGTAGTCATCTGCAACATCTCGATGCGTTGACGCAGTTGCGGCGTCAGCACGAGACGTTGAGAGAGGCTGGTAGTTAGCTTAAGAGACATTTCTCAGATCAATAACCAAGCGGACGAGTTATGCTGCTTATTATTTTGCGAACCGGAGCGCGCAGGGGGATTATACTCGATTCACGATCGAATGGCGCGCTTGATTAGCTTCGGATCTTACATGCGGAATTTTTCACCGAGATAAAGACGCCGCACCTCGGGGTCTTCTGTCAAATCGCGTGGGGCTCCGGAAACAAATATGCGACCATCAGCCATTATATAGGCTCGATCCGTGACGCCGAGCGTTTCTCTTACATTGTGGTCCGTCACCAGGATTCCAATCCTGCGATTGCGTAAATAAAGGATGACATTTTGAATGTCGTCTACGGCTTTCGGATCAATGCCCGCAAAAGGTTCGTCAAGGAGGATGAACTGCGGATCGGTAGCCAGGGCGCGGGCTATCTCGGTTCGTCGGCGCTCGCCGCCGGAAAGCTGATCACCTTTGGTATTGCGAACGTGTGCGATACCAAATTCTTCCAGCAGTTCTTCCAATCTGGTCAGCCGCTCCCGTCGTCGCAGTCCCATGGTTTCCAGCACCGCCAAAATATTCTGGGCCGCCGTCATCTTGCGAAAAATCGAGGGCTCTTGCGGTAAGTAACCAACGCCGAGCCGGGCCCTCAAATACATCGGCAACCTGGTCACGTCACGTTCAGCCAAACTCACCATTCCGGCATCGGGACGCTCCAGTCCAACAATCATGTAGAAGGTAGTGGTCTTACCGGCCCCGTTTGCACCCAATAATCCGACCACTTCACCTCGCTCGACGTGCAAGCTGACATCATCAACTACCCTGCGCCCGCCGTAACTCTTTTGCAGGTGAACGCCGGCCAGCGCCGTATCAGAAGGCTCGCGCGCAGATTGTTTCGCTGCCGCCGAGGCTCGGTCTCGGTGCTTAACCACATCAACAGTTTCAGTCGAGGTGCTCATTTTCGCTGGAGTTCCGCCTGCGCAGTTACGGCTTTCTAACTTTATGAACCGACCGCACTCGCCCGGGCGATTGTGGCCCTCTCACGTCGTCGGCTGTCACTCTACCGTCCACCATATTGAGGGTCAAACGGCCGCCTTCAGTGCTTCCCTTTTCCAGGTCTTCCACTCGCGCGGGATTGCCTTTGAGCACTGCCACTTTGCTGGCGGCGGTGTATTCGACCCAATCGCCGGTAGCTTTTCGGTTTGGCTGCGTAAGCACGACGTTTCGCTGCGCGACAGTTTTTTCTACTTCACTCGAATCTTTTCGGAGATAGACGTCGGCCACGTCGCCGATAACCCGATCCGTTTCCTGACGAATATCGACCTCACCTTCATAGTGAAGCGTGCGCGCAGGTTCCGAATAACTCATGTAATTCGAGGTCGCAAAAACGGGGACCACCGTGTTACCTGCCGCGGTTCGTCGCGAATTGTAAACCTGGCTCTGCACTCGTCCATTCGCGTCCATTTTCTTTTCGTTCATGTAAATCGTTAATTTGTCACCCCGGACGAAATTGTCATCCTGCCATGCCCGGGCATTGCCCGTGTAGACTGCCACGCCGGTATCGTTGTGAAACTCGCCTCGGTCGCTGACGATGTAAACTGGACTCTTAACTTTCGAGAAAGGCACTGCCCCGTTTGTTTGTTCCTGACTGTAGTAAGTTGTCGCAGTCTTGCCGCGACTATAGGAAACGTTGCTTGCCAAATTCGAATCCAGCTCAATTGCTTTCGTCCGCGCCCGCGCGTCCCAGACAGTCGGTTCGCCGCCGCGCAAGCGTATCGTCTGATCATCAGCTGTGTATGAAATGTTCGTCGCTACTCCGTTTCTGTCATTCTCGTTAAACTTCGCATCGCCCAGCGCATCAGTGCGTTCGATGGCTTGCGTTTCCTTTGCGAAGACCGCAGTCATCTTCTGCGATGTCAGCACCCGAGTTCCTCGGTTCTGGGTCTTCTGCACAGGGTCGATCACCGCCTTCGCGCCGCCGGAAGCAGTAAAGGTCCTCGCCAGATTCCCAGTGTCGAAGAAGTCGCAATCGATGCGCGGGGCAGTCAATGTCTGCGTGTCAGCCTTCTCGTTCTTGACTATGGGTTCGACAAAGAGCTCCGCGTTGCCGACAGCCTCGGCTTTTTCAAGGTCGCGACCATTGATGCGCCAAATCAATTTTACTGCGTCTGCGGTCAGACGTTTATTAGCGGCCCGCGGATCATTGGCCTTCGACTTAGGCGCCCCAAGCGTGATCACTGACCGCCCTTCGGTGCGCATCTGTTTCATCAGGCTGCGCTCGCCTTGAGGCTGGAACAACACTTCGATCAAGCTGGCACCGGTCAAATTCAAATCCGAGTCAGCGTCCAGGGTTTTCGCGGACGCGTCTCGCATGGCATATCCCTTCTCAAGTTGCTGATCTTTATCGAAGTAGAAATCCATATCTACCGATTTCACTTCGGCGCTGCGTCCTTCCTGAGACGAACGCAAATACGAATTGCCTCGGATCTCGACTTTCTGCACCTGTTTTTTATCAGTCAACACCGCGTAGAGATTGTCGCCGCTCAAGAGGTCTCGATCCTGCTCCGTGGTCACCCCACCCGTGAACGAGAGTTTGTTCCCTTCCTGCTCGAAGACCGCATGAGCCGCACGAATGTTTACAGGACGCGCGCGCGGTGAAGCCTTGCCCTTATTATTCTGGAGGGCCTCCGGGGCAACCGTAATCTGCACATCCTTCTTCAGTTCCAGTTTCTTTGTCTTCGAAAATACCAGGGCGCCAGTAGATTGCCCGGAAACGTTTTCACGCTCGAAGGAAATTGGCGCATCCGTGTTGGCTACTTCGTTGTCCTTGGTTGCAAAGTTGTACGCAATCGACTCGGTGTTTACCTTCAAGGCGTCCTTGGTTTCAATTCTGACGCTGCCCTGAAAAGTAAGAATGGAGTTTGCTTGATCGTAAATCGCTTTGTTGGCGCTGATTTGATCAGGCTTATCGCCAACCGACGGATACACGGAAAGGTTCACCTGATCGAGCTCATGATGGCCGTCAGCGAAGGTGATGTCGCGTGCAGCTCGAATCCAGAGATAAAGGCGATCGCCTTTCATCATCCGTTGTTCATAGCCCTCTATGATTCCGGTAATTTCCTTTGAGAGCTCCGGAGTTTCTGACTTGAGACGGAATGGCGTGTTATTCCGCAAACGATAATAAGAGATCGCCACGAACACCAGGGCTGCAATCAAAACCAGCAATGCGCCTGCGCGCACGACCAATGGCGCACGCGCGCGCAACCCGATTGCAAATGCTCTTTTCCGGTTAATCTCCTGCATCGTTTAAAAGCGACCGGTGACGGCCGACCAACGACGGTTCAGTCGCAAACTTACTAGCCGACTTAACCCTCAGATCTCCCCACTCGGTCGTCCGTCATCGGTCGTCCGTCATCCGTCGTCCGTCCTCTTCCGCACATCCTGCACGGACAACTGCAAAAACGTTTCGCCACCCCATTTGCTTGTTTCCACTGTGTAGGCGATATCGACGCGTCCCCTCAGAATCTCAGCGTTTTCCGCGCCATTCCACCAAATTGTCTCCAACGGACGGCGTGCTGGCCCGGCTACAGTCATTTTCAGATGCCGGTTTCCAATTAGACGTGGTTCCGAGAGTATGCACAAGTTGTGCGCTTCAAACATAGGCCGCGGGTTGCCTGCTCCAAAAGGTTCCAGCAATTGCATTTCACCCACCAGATCGAACGTAATCTGTTCCGTGGGCAACTCTGCATCAATGTGAACGCAGGGCTGCAAATCTTCCTCGCTCAGACACGAGGCTGCGTGGAGATTGAGTCGCCGCCGGAGTTCGGCAATGCGATCCGGCTTGATTGTTACGCCCGCCGCATGCGAATGACCACCAAATTTCTCAAACAAATCAGCACAGGAGGTGAGGCCGTCCAGAAGATGATAAGGCTCGATGCTGCGGGCGGAACCGTGTGCGACGCCGCTCTCCGCATCGCTTGAGAGCACGACACACGGACGATTGACTCGTTCGGCGATTTTCGAAGCCGCGATCCCAATCACGCCGCGATGCCAGCCCTCACCCGCAATAACTGCAACGTACGACTCCTCCCGACTAGTCTCAATGCTTTCCAACTCTGAAATTGCCAATTCCACAATTTGACGTTGCACTTCCTTGCGTTCCTGATTGCGCTCATCAAGATGCTTCGCTAGCCGCTTCGCCTCGTCCGGATCGCGGGTGCTGAAAAGTTCTACTACCGCTCGGGCGGCATCCATCCTCCCCGCGGCATTTATTCTGGGACCAATACGAAATCCGATGTCATAAGCCGTCATTCCAGAACCATCGCCACAACCGGACACTTCCATCAGCGCTCGCAGTCCTGGATTAGTCGCCTTCACCAGGTCCTTTAAACCAAGGGCAACGATCGTCCGGTTTTCGCCCGTTAACTTCGCGACATCAGCGACCGTGCCGATCGCCACAATCTTGAGGAACGCGTTGATCTGCGATTCTTTGCCGCGAGCACGAAATAAAGCCGATACAAGTTTGAAGGCCACTCCAACTCCGGCAAGAGTCTTGTCCGGATAACTGCAATCCGCCTGATTTGGATTCAGCACGCAATAGGCTGGGGGCACACCTTCGCCTTCATCCGGAAGATGATGATCGGTAATGATTACGTCGAGACCATTGTCGCGCGCCCAGTAGAGGGGCTCATGAGCGCGAATTCCGCAGTCGACACTGATTACCAGTCGATAACCCTCTGCAAAGGCGCGTTCGAGTGCGTCCTGACGAATGCCATATCCTTCGGTGAAACGATGCGGGACGTGAAATCCCGTGCGGGCACCGAGCAGGTTTAGCGCACGCAAGAGGACCGCGGTTCCGGTAGTGCCATCGACGTCGTAGTCGCCGTATACAAGTATGGGCTCCTCGTTATCTATGGCGATTAGCAAGCGCGCGACGGCCTCACTCATTCCCAGCATGAGATAAGGATCCAGTAGTTGATCGTAAGAAGGTTTTAGGAAGGTCTGCGCGGCAAGTTCGTCAGCGCAACCGCGGGAAATAAGGAGTGCAGCGAGGACCGGGGAAACATTTAGAACGCGAGCCAGCTCGGCAACCTGTTGGGCATTATGCTCACGCCGGATCCAACGTTTGGAATTCATGTGAGGCCAGGCAAATCGTTCAAATTATTTCACGCAATAGTTATTCAGCAAACCACCCATCGTCATCCAGTAGCTTAACACCGATTCGCCGGCGTCCATCAATCTGGTCGGTCCAAACTCCGTTAACTTCCGCCTCCAGCTCACGCCCAAAAGGTGGTGTAAGTTTCACCATTGCACCGACCGGGACTTCGGCATCGAGAATAATGGTCGCGCCGCCGCGGCTAATTTTGATCGCCTGAGCTTTAATATTGAAAGACTCGCCAGCTACAGTTTTCCCTTCGACTTCGAGTGCAAACTCGACAGGTACCCGAGGATTGCGAGGCCTTTGAGAGGGCATAGTCGCACCTCTGGAATCATTTTCGCTCATTATAAAACTCACCGCCCTTTTAAAGTTATTTTAGAGTTTGGCCCATTGTCGGCCGGGGAGGAACAGGGGCAAAAACAGTTTACCTGATGCAGGAAAACTTTGGATAGCGATTTAATTCTGGAACCAGTGAGCGTCTCTTCCAGAGAATCATGAAACTAAACGGCTTTCCAAATTACTTCACCGTCTGGGAAAACGATCCGTCACACAGCCTCCGCTGTGATGTAGCCTCCGAGCAATCCCAAGACGATAGCTCCGCCGACAATGAGCCGGTAGGCAACAAAAATTGCGGTCGAATGTTTCCGGAGATAACGAAGCAGAAACCAAATCGAAGCATACCCAACCAAACCTGAAACGACCGTCGCCACAATCAGCGGAATATAAGTACCTTCAGGGAGTTTGTGGATTGCTTCCCTCAGCTCCAGCAGCCCACTGGCGGCGATCGCGGGGATTGACAGCAGAAAGGAAAACCTGGCGGCCGTTTCACGGTTAAGTCCAGCGAACAGTCCGCCCATAATTGTCGAGCCCGAGCGGCTAGAGCCCGGCACTAAAGCCAGAACCTGTGCAAAACCCACGGCCAGTGCGTCACTGAGTCGCAATTCGTTCATTGATCGCTGTCGCTTGCCCACCCATTCGGCGAGGGCCAACAGGAGTCCCACAACAATCATCATCGTCGCTATCACCCAAAGATTTTTTGTGAATGTACCTTCAATCTCTTTCTTGAAGATGAGTCCAACAACTGCGACGGGTATTGAACCGATTATGACTAGCCATCCGAGCCAGGCCTCCGGTGAAAGCCTCACACTACCGTCAACGCGACTCTTCCCGGTCAGTATGGCAACGTGGTCTTGTACAAAGCTGCGGGTGATGTTGTAGATGTCGCTGCTGAAGTACACCAGGACTGCGATCAGCGTGCCGAGTTGAATCACCGCAATCGTGGCCGTGGTTTGCTCAGCCTTCAGGACTGGTTCGACAGCGTTGTAAAGCCCTACCAGCCTCGCGGCAAAAACCAAATGCGCGGTGGAACTGACCGGAATGAATTCGGTTAATCCCTGGACGATGCCGAGGATGATGGCTTGAAGAATGGTCATTGATTAGTGGTCGACGTCAGTGGTCGCTGGTCGGACGGTACGTATCATTGCGAAGAGGTTCCTGCCAACTGCCGTCCGACGGTCCGCCGTCCGTGGTGTGGCCGCTGACTATTCCCTAAACGAATTCTTTCGCGAAATTCGATCGTACATCCAAATCGGCATTATCATCCCGGCGCGTACAATCGTGGCAAGTTGCCAGGGAAAAGCGTAAGTTTTCTTCCGTCTCTCAATCGCGCCGACAATCTTCAGCACCGCTGCGTCCAGTTCCATCAAGAAAGGGAGCTGCGCATGACGACCCGCCGTCAAATCTGTTTTGATAAACCCGGGGTGGATTATTGTGACGTCGATGCCGCGTGGTTCCAGGTCAAGGCGAAGACTTTCAAAAAAAGCAGACACCGCCGCTTTGCTGGCACAGTAGGCAGCTGACTTTGGTAATCCTCGGTAAGCCGCGAGGCTTGAAATCACCACCAGTTGCCCCTGACCCCGCGCTGCCATTTGTGGTACCACTGCCGTTGCGGAATTCGCAGCGCCGATCACATTAATGTTAATTACTTCAGCCACGTCCTCGCCGCGCAAATCCGCCGCGTGCTTCGTTGGGCCAATACCGGCGTTTGCGATCAGGACATCAATCGGTCCCAGCTCAGCACCGATTCGTTTGACTGCCTCGCCGAGCGACGTCGAGTTTTGCACATCAGCCGGTAAGGCAAGACCTTTGCTTCCCAGCGCAGCAATCTCTCCGACCAACTCATCGAGCGCATCAACTCGACGTGCAATCAAACCCACCTTCGCACCGCGCCGAGCAAGCTCCAACGCCAGCCCCCGTCCAATGCCGGACGACGCGCCTGTGATCATCACTACCTTGTCAGTCCAGTAACTCAATGGTGTTGGATTGCTCTACGTAATCGGCGTAATCTGCGGAACAACTAGACTTGAACTACAACCGGCATGATCACGGGCTTCGCACCCGTAAGCTTCTGAATGAAGCGCTTCAGCTCGACGCGAACATGTTCCTTCAACAGCCCTTCGTCGTTCAGCGTTTGCCGTGAAGCGCCGGCAATCGCGGCAGTGACCACGCGCTGAGCGTCCTTCATCATCCCATTGGCGGCATCGAAACCACGCACTCCCTGTTCAACAATTTCAGGAGGACTCTGAAGCTCGCCGGTTTGTTCATTAATCGTTACTACGACCGTGAGCATTCCTTCAGAGGCAATCTTCCGGCGCTCGCGTATCGTAGAGCTTTCAATTTCCTCAAAGCCGCTGTCATCTATAAACGTGCGGCCAATTTCTCGTTTCCCAACTACCACAGCGCGTTCACCATCGAGCTCGAGCACATCACCGTTTTCGATAAGCACGATATTCTCTTCCGCGTACCCAAGATGATTTTTAACAAACTCCTTGTGCCGGAAGAGCATGCGATACTCGCCGTGAATTGGAACGACAAACTTCGGCCTCACAGCCTCAGTCATGATGCGAATGTCTTCCTGCGAGGCATGGCCGCTGACGTGTACTAACCGTCGCTTTTCTTCGATGATGTTTGCGCCACGCTTGTAAATCATCCCGATCATTCGCGAAATCAAGCGTTCGTTTCCCGGAATTATGCGCGCCGACAGCACGACAGTGTCACCCTCGTCAATCGCTAGTCCCTTGTAGCTCTGTCCGGCCATCTGCGACAACGCTGCGCGCGACTCGCCCTGCGAGCCGGTTACCAGAAAGACGATTCGATGGTCCTTCATCTGTTTAGCTTCATTGAGCGGGACCAGCAGACCGTCAGGTATGTCCAGATAGCCAAGCCGATCTGCAATCTCAACATTCTTCAACATCGAACGGCCCAGCACGCAAACTTTACGATTGAACTGCTGCGCGATGTCCAGAACGATCTGCAGGCGATGAATCGACGAGGCGAAGGCCGCTACGATGATCCGGCCTTTCGCTTCGCCAAAGATCTCTTCAAACGCGGGGATCACAGCTCTCTCCGAAGGTGTTCGGCCCGGGACGGTAGCGTTAGTGGAATCCGACAGCAGCGCTAACACGCCTTCCTGACCGAGCCGGCGGAACGATCGTAAATCAATCGGCTCACCAATCACCGGAGTTTCATCCACTTTGTAATCGCCCGTGTGGATGATTGTGCCAACCGGTGTCTTGATTGCGAGTGAGAAGCAATCAATTAATGAATGCGAAACGCGGATGAACTCAACACTGAAAATGCCTATCTCAACCTGGTCGCGTGGCTCCACGCGATGAAGCAAAGTGTCGTCCAAAAGGTTGTGCTCATCGAGTTTGCTCTCGGCAAGTCCAGCCGTGAAATGTGAGCAGTAAACTGGAACGTTAAACTTCTTGAGCAGGTAAGGCAGTGCCCCGAGGTGGTCTTCGTGACCATGGGTGAGAACTATTGCGGTGATGTGATCGCGATACTCTTCCAGGAAATCGAAATTTGGAACACAAACATCAACCCCGTACGCGGTCTCTTCCGGAAACCCCATGCCCGCGTCGAGAATGAGCATTTCATCGCCATAGCGCACCGCCATGCAATTCATCCCAAACTCGCCAATACCCCCGAGCGGGATGATCTCTAAGACACTGCTCACTTTTAGTTGTTACTCGACTCTCCGGGCGCGCTGCACCGTCTACTTCATGCGGGTAATCGCGGGGGGCTAAACAATCACTGCAGTATAGCACGCTATATCAGAACCCATGTCCGAGGAGCGCGCGTAGTGGCTCAGTTTGATTATTGAGTGCAACTCTTTACTGGGAGCGCGGGCGTCCCGCCCGCAATGCGCCGTGCGCACAACTATTCAGCCTACCCTTCAACGATTTCGCGCTTCGCGCTCATTGCGGGCGAGACGCCCGCGGTCCCAGTTAGGAAGTTGTGCCAGACTGCCAAACCAGTTCCCTGTCCTCGCGTTGGGGGTTACAATTCTCGGCATGACAAGAAACATTTTCCCTGTCCTGTTCCTGACCACTTTCTTTCTGGCGTTGGCCGTTCAGGCCGTCGCTGCGCCGCGCACAATGAGGCTCGACTACTACCACACGGGTGATGCCAAACGTGAGTTCTTCAGCGTCGATCGGATCTTACTCGAGCCGCTCCCCTGGCCCGGCAATCTCGCCAGGAACATCGATGGCTCTAATCTCGGCAAATATTTCTTCGAAGTGCGCGATCAAAAATCGAAGCGCGTGCTTTACTCGCGTGGTTTTGCCTCCATCTATGGCGAATGGGAAACCACTGACGAAGCTGCAACGATGTTGCGCACGTTCAGTGAGTCTCTCCGTTTCCCTGCCCCAGAGGCACCCGTCGAAATCATTTTACGAAAGCGCGACGCGAAGAATGGCTGGGTAGACATCTGGACCCCTTCAATTGATCCCAAAGACATTTTTATTGATCGAGCACAGTCGCGAGCGCCCGCGCCGTTGATTCCGATTCAGAAGATGGGAGATCCGGCGACAAAAGTTGATTTCCTGATTATGGGTGACGGCTACACTGCGGCTGAGGCGAAGAAGTTTGAGGCAGACGCGCGACGGCTTACAAAAGTCCTGTTTTCAACGCCTCCCTTCAAGGAGCATCAAAACGATTTTAACGTCTGGGCTATCTGTCCTCCGGCTTTCGAAAGTGGCATCGCCCGGCCCTCGACAGGGATTTATCGCGACTCGCCCTTGGGAGCAACTTACGACGCTTTCGGTTCAGAGCGTTATGTGCTGACCTTCGACAACCGTGCCATGCGGGAGACCGCAGCCTTCGCGCCCTATGAATTTATCGAGGTTCTCGCCAACAATCGAACGTATGGCGGGGGAGGAATCTTCAATCTCTACAGTACAGTCGCCGCTGACAATGGTTTCGCCGATTATGTCTTTGTGCATGAGTTTGGACATCACTTCGCCGCCCTGGCCGATGAGTATTACACCTCGCCCGTCGCCTATGCGCCGGCGAGTGAACGAGTGGAACCGTGGGAGGAAAACGTCACCGCGTTGCTCGATCCGGCAAAACTGAAGTGGAGAGATCTGGTCCTCCCGGACACGCCGCTGGCTACCCCATGGTCCAAGGACGTTTATGAAAGCGCTTCCCGGGATTATCAGAAGCGGCGCGCACAGATCCGAAAAGACAATCGGCCGGAAAGCGAAATGGAAGCCCTCTTCCGCGAAAACCTCGCGCACGAGCAAACGCTGTTTCGAAAGGAAAAATACTGGGGACGAGTGGGGGCTTTCGAGGGCGCGATGTATGAAGCCAAGGGATACTACCGGCCCGAAGTGGATTGCATCATGTTTTCACGGACCACAACTTTCTGCGCCGTCTGTCGCCGCGCAATCGGTAGAGTGATTGAGATGTACACATAATGGCGCAGGCGATGCGGTGCCACGACGTGGCACGGGCGTCCCGCCCGTGGTTAATCAGTTGCACTCGGAAGGGTGTACCTTGCCACAAACGCACTCAACTGAATCAGTGATCAGCAAACGCCGCGGAGCCTACCTTCCGCATTGGACTGCCGACAACGCATGGTATGCCGTCACAGTGCGGCTCTGGGATTCGTTGCCCCAGAACGTTCTTAATTCCCTGGTTTTGGAGCGAACGAACATAATCAGAACTGCAAACCAGATGAATAGACCACTGAGCAAGTACGAAACAGAGCGGCTTGATTATCTATATTCGGAAAAAGTTGAAAGTTACCTTGATGCAGGTTATGGATCGTGCTTCATGAATGACAATCGCGTGGCACGGATCGTGGCAACGGCGTTTTCATTCTTTGACTTGGAACGTTACCAAATTGCAGCGTGGTGCGTAATGCCAAACCATGCGCACGTGGTCTTTCAGCCATTTCAGCCCTTCGAATTGTCTGACATCCTTCACTCGTGGAAGTCTTTTTCCGCAAAGGAAGCCAACAAGATTCTTAAGCGCTCTGGCGACTTCTGGCAATCGGAGTACTATGACCACCTAATACGTGACCAAGAAGATTACGCTCATTCTGTAAACTACGGCTTGGGGAATCCGCTGAAGGCTGGGCTTAAAAATTGGCAGTGGGTAGGTCGTGGTAAAAGCTTACCGCTCACGTAAGGCGGTCAAGACACGCGCAAGATGCGCGTGCCACATCAAAAGGAGCGTCATGCGTCTCGGCGTTAGAATTTGCATCGTGGGCTGCTTGCTTTCGTTCGTCGCGTTTCCGGCGCCCGCACGCGACTCACGCGAGTCGCGCGACCTTAAGGAACTCGCCCGGCTTGAGTCCATCTGGAATGAGGCCCACTTGCGCGCGGACGCCACAGCATTGTACCAGCTCTGGGCTGACGATCTGTTCGTCACTGTGCCCGACATGCCAGTGATGAACAAAGATGAAGCACTTTCCCTGGTGCGCTCCGGCAAGATGAAGTTTCGCCGTTACCAAACATCAGACCTTCGCACTCGAATCTATGGCGATACTGCCGTCGTCACCGGGCAACTTTCCAGAGAACGCGAGACCGTCACTAACGAGTTTGAAGACGATTGGCGGTTCACCAAGGTTTACGTTCGTCGCAAAGGAAGATGGCTCGTTGTTGCCTGGCACGGTTCGCACGTGGGCACATCCTAAACCAAGGTACGACTCATGACATTAACCTCCTGGCGATTACCATTGCTCCTTTGGACCACAGCGCTGTTTGCGTTGTTGTCATTTCCCTTCAGTGTTTGCGCTCAGCCTTCCGGCGGGAAGTTGCCTCCCGCTTCCGGCCCGGCAACGACCACTTCCAAGACAACCGGAAATCCACCAAGCACTCCAGCTGCCAGGAAAACAGTTACTCCCAGAACCAGATCTAACATTGCGACGCGCAACACTTCCCCGCGTACGGCGAAGTCTGCACTCCCGGGCGGAGCGATTGATGGAAAATGGTGGACTACCGGAAACGGCTTCGGCGACTCCGAAGTAGTGTTTACCCAAACCGGCCCACGAGTTTCCGGCGTTATAAAATATGCGGACGGGCGCACAGGCACGGTCGAGGGCACGCTCGTGGGCAAGCGACTGCAGCATCGTTGGACCAACTCCTCGGGTAGTGCTGGCACAGGTTGGCTCGAACTTAGTTGGAACAATTTCCTGGGAGGGCCATGGCAGAACGCTCAGGAACGCAACGGCTCCTGGACCCTAAGCCGGATCGAGGGCACATGGTGTTTTGGCGGAAGCCGAACCCGCATTCGAAGAGTTACACACGATGCGCGCGGCCGTTTGACGTCAATCGCTGAGGACGGCACTCCTTATGAAGGTCGCCTCGAAGGCCCTCGAATGTTTTTGGACTCGGATCTCATGACTATCGAAGGAACGATGAACTTCCGTCACAATCGTGTGGAGTGGTCCAGCGGTTTTTCCTGGACGTGGTGCGGCCGCTAAAAAATTCTGAACGCTACATCGCGTGCCTCACCAATTAGTGGCACGGGCGTCCCCGCCCGTGGACCACACGCAAGATGCCGTGCCACTTACCCCGTGATGCAGGAACAAAGCCCGCTTCACGGCGTGCCAGCCGTCGAGCGTTTTCTGCCGCTTATGAATATTTTCGAAATCAGAAAGGAAAACTATGAAACGCATTGTGCTCTTGACGTTAATTTTGCTGCTTTCCGGTTTCGCGTTGGTAAGCAGAAGTTCCAGTCAGGACGGCGCCGATGCCGACAGCAAGGCCTCCAGCGGAAAGTGGGAGTACCTGGTAGTGGCCGGACCGAGCAACACAAATTTCACGCCAACTGGAAACCCGCGTATGCGCAAGGAAGATAGTGGCTTCGGTCGCGAAGCATTTGTGCTGGAAGTGCACCTCGACAAGCTTGGTGCCAGGGGTTGGGAACTCGTCTCTGTCTCGGGAGTGCCGCAGGATCCGGTTTACTATTTCAAACGCCGCAAGTGATATCGAGAAATTCATGACGAAACAAATGCCCGCCATCTTCTTCGGACACGGCAATCCGATGAACGCGGTCTCGAAGAATGCTTACACTGACACGTGGTCTGCTATTGGCCGTTCGATTCCCCGGCCCAGGGCAATTCTCTGCGTTTCCGCTCACTGGTACATTCCCTTCACGGCCGTCACGGCGATGAGTTCTCCGCGGACCATTCATGATTTTGGTGGATTCCCCCGCGCGCTGTTCGAGGTTGAGTATCCCGCGCCCGGCAGTCCTGAACTCGCACAGCTTGTCAGAGACTTAATCACTCCACTGCCGCACTCGAACAATCCTGTTCGACTTGATCACTCCTGGGGATTGGATCACGGAACGTGGTCAGTGCTTTGTCACGTTTTTCCGGACGCGGATATTCCCGTGGTTCAACTCAGTATCGACGAAACGCGACCTCTCGCGTTTCACTACGAGGTCGGAAAGCGTCTCCAACCTTTGCGCGATGAAGGAGTCCTTGTAATTGGCAGCGGCAATCTCATTCATAATCTTCACACTTACGCGTGGGGCAAACACGAGGTTGAACCATTTGACTGGGCATTGCGGTTTGAAAGCCTCGCGCGACGCTTGCTAATCGAGGGCAACGACGCGGCGCTCGCCGGTTACGAATCACTTGGTCGGGATGCCATGCTGTCCGCTCCTACACCTGATCATTTTCTGCCATTGCTTTACGTGCTTGGCCTACGACGACCAGACGACGAGGTTGCTTTCCCTGTCGAAGGTTTTGACGGCGGGTCAATCTCAATGCTCACCGTTCAGCTCGGCTAAGCGCCGCCTCCTCTCCCGAAGTGGACCGACTCCACCTTCAGCTCAGATTCGGAAAGAAGGTGCTTGAGGGGTCGGGAAAGTTTGTTCCGCGTGGTCGCTAGCCCGTCGAAACCTTTACGAACTGGTGCGGACCAACCCACCTCCTTCAGTCCTCTTCATCGTCGAACGGAACAGTTTCGAGCTTTTGGAGTCTAACCATGCACGGTCTGGAGAGTTTCCAGTCTGGTTGTGACCCGTTCTTCTGTGCGGCTCTTAGCGAAATCTTTGCGACCTTTGCGGTTAGTCCTTCCAGAACAAAACCGCAAAGAACGCGAAGTTTTCGCAAAGAAACGCAAAGGGAATAACAAGCGCCGCAAGTTTCGTTGAGCGGAACCGTTCATCTGACAACGCTCGGACCAGCGAACAGATTGAGCATTTTAAATCGAGGCTGAACCATGAAAAATCTCTTCTTATTCACGCTAATTTCGGTCATGACAATTGTCCTGGGCTTCCTCGGATACGCGAAACTCGCCCCGGCGGAGATCCCCCCAGTGCATGAGGGGGGCTTCCTTCCGGTTAAGAAGTCGATGCGCGCCTTTCGCTCCGATCATGAACTAAAAAACTACCTCAAAGTGCTGGCCGAAAAACATAAAGTTTTGTTTCAACGGGGGGTAGCGAACCAGGGTGCGGCGGACATGAGTGCGCCCAATGCACAACCAAGCGTGGCTGGGATTGCCGCGACTGACCCGAAAGAAGAATCGGTAACAAACGTTCAGCATGCCGGCGTGGACGAAGGCGGGATCGTTAAGGTGCACGGTAATCACCTCGTCGTATTGCGGCGCGGGCGGCTCTTTACGGTGGCCATCGGTGACGGGGCGCTGAAACCGGTCTCCGTTGTTGACGCTTTCGCTCCGGACATCAATCCAGGTTCGACCTGGTATGACGAAATGCTCGTTTCCGGCGACACCATCGCCATCATTGGGTACAGCTATGAGCGCGGCGGCACCGAAATTGGTTTGTTCAATATCGACTCGGCAGGTCAGCTGCGTTATCGCTCAACCCATCACATGCGTTCTAACGATTACTATTCGTCACGTAACTATGCGAGCCGTCTGGTAGGTAAAGAACTGATTTTTTACACCCCGCTATATCTGTCGCCGGAAGCTGAAGATCCCTTTGCGAATTTTCCCGCTGTGCGCAGATGGCACAAAGGCGCCAAGCCAAATGAATTTCGACGTATTGCGTCTGCCACCAAAGTATATCGGTCGGAACGTCCTCTGAATTCAAGCTCTGGTCTTGCACTCCACACCGTCACTCGTTGCGACCTTTCAAACGATAACTTCCCGTGCGAAGCCACCGGTGTGATCGGACCTGCCGGTCGCGTTTTCTATGTTTCCCCTGAGTCGGTTTACGTTTGGGTGACAGACTGGGCGCGTCGCGGACGACAAAGCAAAGAGGAAGCAACTCTTTATCGTCTGCCGCTCGATGGTTCGAGTCCAAGCGCTCTGCAGGTTTCCGGGAGTCCCGTGGACCAATTTTCTTTTCTGGAAAGCACTGACGCACACCTAAACGTATTGGTGAGGTCAGAGTCGGCCGGCGACGGAATGTGGCGAGCTGAGGTTGCCGCCGGGGATGTGGCATTAATGCGGGTGCCGCTCAGCAGTTTTTCCGACGGAAGCGAAGCGGTTTCGTCCACGAACTATCGCAGTCTGCCAAAACCAGAAGGCTATACGTTTCAAAACCGGTTCGTTGGCGACTATTTGCTTTACGGCACCGGCAGCGGCTGGGGGTATCCGGAGAAGAAGCAAAGCTCGAGCCTATTTGCCGTCTCGTGGGCGGGTGGTGATCTCACGTCGTTTGCCCTGGCGCATGGGGTGGACCGTATCGAAGCCATGGGCAAGAACGCAGTCGTGGTTGGAACGAATGGGAGAGATTTGCAGTTTACTTCCGTGCGGTTGGACGAATCGCCGTCGTTGGCCGGCAGCTTCATGCGCGCGGGCGCATCGCAGGGCGAACTTCGCAGCCACGGCTTCTTCTACAAAGCTGATGGCCCGGAGTCTGGCGTCATTGGGCTACCCATCAGTTTGCCAGGGCGAGCGGGTTATCAACACCTGTTTGAATCGTCGGCCGCAATTCTCTTTCTGCGGAACGATTCGCTAAATTTTGAGAAGGCTGGAGAACTTGCGGCCGATTCCGGAAGGGCTGTGAGTGATAACTGTCGCGCCTCCTGCGTTGATTGGTATGGAAACGCGCGACCGCTCTTCGTCAAGGGTCGCGTCCTCGCGTTGCTGGGTTATGAATTGGTTGAGGGCTCGCTGCACGAGGGGCGGATTCGAGAATTGAGACGCGTCAACTATGCGCCGGGGGGAATGCAGATTACGCGCAACTGAGAAGGTGCGGGGGGCGACGGCAGAAGGAATCGGAGCATTTTCCCTCTGTCATTTTCCATTTCTCGTTTTCCATTTGTCACGCGCGAAACGTCAGGGCGGGTGCCGCAGTTTGTTTGCGATTCCAAACCTGCGGTCTCAAATGAACTAATGAGAAATGGAAACTGACAAATGAAAAATGTTCTGATTCCGCTCTGCCGGCTACACCTGCCGTCTCCCGTCTGCCGTCGCCTCTGCTACAATCCCTCCCGCTATGGACTGGACCAAGCTGCCGACAATCACCACGAGCCGTCTCATACTGCGTGAAATTTCCGCGCAGGATGTCGATGATTTTTACGAGATATACTCCAATCCCGAAGTCATGCGTTATTGGAGCACCCCGCCCTTGCCTGACAAGGCGGCCGCTAGTAAACAGATTGTCGAGATTCAGGACGGATTCAGGCGAAGGCAGTTTTTGAAGTGGGGCATAACACTTCGCGCGGACGATAAACTCATCGGAAGTGTCACGCTCTTTCATCCCGACTTCACCCACCGGCGGGTCGAGCTTGGCTACGCCCTGGGTCGCTTGTATTGGCGACAGGGCTATATGCAGGAAACACTGCGAGCTGTACTTGGTTACGCATTTGACACTTTGAATTTTCATCGCATTGAAGCAGACGTGGATCCTCGCAACGATTCTTCAGTCCGCACTTTGGAGCGCCTTGGCTTCCAGCGTGAGGGATACCTGCGAGAGCGCTGGCAGGTCAACGGCGAGATTCAGGACGCATTCTTTTATGGCCTGCTGCGACCTGACTGGAACGTTCTCAATAGGTCAACCTCCGAACCATAATCGCGGAATGGTGATGTGCAAGCAGACACTGCGTGTACCGTTTCCACCTCCCGACTAGTCCCTGTAAATTACGATTGCCTTTCACGCAGCGCCCCACCGTCGGTTAACTCCAGCTTTTGAATGAACAACGCCAGGTACAGTTCCGGTACAAGCGTTGCTAGAGCTCAACCGACTCCCGGAGTTTCAAAGCGGATTGATCTAACGAATGAGAGGGAAAAATACATGGGATTGTTTGACAAAATGTTCGGCGGAGGCGCTTCCGATTCAGAACAGCAACAAGGCGCACAGCAACGGTTCAATGAACTAAAACAGAAGTATCAGTCGGCTCTTAACCTGGCTGACCAGCAACAGATTCAGTTTCATAATCTTCACGTCCAGGACAACAAGCTATACATAAAGGGCACGGCGCCTTCAGAAGAGGTTAAAAACAAGTTTTGGGATCAGCTCAAACTGGTAAACGCCAGTGGAGATGATGTAACGGCGGAAATCAGCGTCGATCAAAGCAGATCGATGGCGGCAGCAGCCGGCGGCGGCGAAGGCCAAAGCGGTGAAACCTACACCGTCAAGTCCGGCGATAATCTTTCAAAAATCAGCAAGCAGTTTTACGGCAACGCTAACGAATACATGCGCATTTTCTATGCGAATCGTGGGCAGCTCAACGATCCCGATAAGATTCAGGTGGGCCAGCAACTGGTGATCCCGCCCGACGACAAGGGATAAGCACATAGTTCCATTTACTATTCAAGAGGCTCCCCGGGGGCCTCTTTTTTTCGTGAGCACCGCGGGTGCGGCAGAAGGTAGCCAGTGGCAAGCGCAGCGCAGCCACCGGAAGATCTAAAAACAACGACGCGCCCCGATGGGGCGTTCGAACCTGTCGATCGTATCGTTCGCCGCTATCGGCGCTCCCGCTCATATTTCCGGCGCCCATTCTGGGCGCCACAAATTGTCCGCAAGATACCAGTGGCTGCGCGCTGCGCTTGCCACTGGCTACCTTCTGCCGCACCTTCGGTGCTCGTTGAACGATTTCACCCTTTAGTTAGCTTGTATATACGCAAGGTGTGCTACGCTTCATCCGTTCAATGAGTGGATTGATTCGCGCTTGGTTCCTCCGTCCCAGGGACAATGCCTGACCTTCTTGTAAATCTTCTGACCCTTCCCCCGCTGGATCCTGAGTTCCCGGATCTGAAGAACGATGGAATCACTATCCGGCGTGCGCAACCGTTTGAGATGACGCGCGTCCGTTCATTTGTCGAGCAGACGTTTTCGGTCGCCTGGGCTGATGAAATCTCCGTTGGCTTCGCTAACAAACCAGTCTCGGTTTACCTTGCTATCGTCGATCGGGAAATCATTGGATTCGCTGCACACGAGTGCACGCGCCGAGGTTTTTTTGGCCCAACCGGAGTGGTGAAGAACATGCAGGGACGCGGCATCGGCAAAGGACTGCTGATTGCCAGCCTGTGGGGTTTGCGCGAGCTCGGATATGTTTATGCAATTATTGGCCGCGCCGGACCTATAGAATTTTATGAAAAGACCGTCGGCGCTATTGTCATTCCTAACAGCGATCCCGGGATTTACACTAACATGCTGAATTAAACTTACTCGGCATCGGGGCTACTCGTGATATCGCCTCGTCCCGCCGGCACAGCGTGAAATCAATGCAAGACACCGCAAACCTTTCAACCTCGCCCTCCGAGAAGAAGCAGTTAACAAATCCGCCCGGTCCGAAAGGCACTCTAATTCAGGGTGTGATGCCGGAGTTTACGAGGGACAGTCTGGCCTTCATCATGCGCTGCCGCGACTACGGCGATGTAGTCCGAATGCGTTTCCTGTATCAGACGGTTTACTTTCTCTACAACCCGGCTGACATTGAAACGGTCCTTTCCACGAACGCGAAAAACTTCATGAAAGCGCGGACGCTGCGAACACCTTTTTTCCAGCGCCTCGTTGGGAATGGTTTGCTAACGAGCGAAGGCGAGGAATGGCGACGTCAGCGACGTTTGGCCCAACCCGCATTTCACCGACAGAGGATTAGTGGCTATGGCGATGTGATGGTCGACTTTGCGCAGCGCCTGACAGCCACCTGGCAAGATGGGCAAGAGCGCGACATCTATCGCGACATGATGCGCCTCACGCTCGAAATTGCCGCGAAGACTCTTTTCAACGCCGACGTATCGGGTGACGCCGACAAGGTCCGGCAAGTACTGTCGGAAATGGTTAAGCCATTTGCAGCACAAGCTACCGTCAAATGGATTCTGGATAACCGCCTGCCGACGCGGGCGCACCGAAACTTTTTTGCGGCGGCCAAGGAAATCGATGAAATCGTGTATCGCATCATCAGTGAACGCCGTGCGAGCGGACAGGACCATGGTGATCTGCTCTCGATGCTGTTAGTCGCCCACGACGAGGATGACGGCAGCCAGATGACCGACCGGCAACTGCGCGATGAAGTGATGACGATCTTTCTCGCGGGCCACGAGACGACCGCGCTTACTCTGTCATGGACCTGGTACCTTCTGGCTCAGGACAGTGAAGTGGAAAGGAAGTTTCACGCGGAACTGGATGAGGTGCTTGGGGGCCGCCCGGCGACGGTAGCTGACCTGCCTCGTTTGAAATATACGGATCTGATTGCGAAAGAGTCTATGCGGCTTTATCCACCGGCGTTTGGTCTGGGTCGCGAAGCGATCGACGAATGCGAAATCGGCGGTTATCGCATTCCGGCGAAGTCGCAGGTGTTCATGTTTCAGTGGGCAATGCATCGCGACCCACGCTACTTTCACGAGCCTGATCAATTTCGTCCGGAGCGTTGGACTGAAGAGTTTACTGACACGCTGCCGAAGTATGCCTACTTTCCGTTTGGGGGCGGCCCGCGAGCCTGCATCGGCAACTACTTTGCGATGATGGAGATCGTGCTGGTGCTGGCCACGCTGGGCCAGCAATTCAAATTCTCGCTCGCGCAGGACCATAGAGTGAGCTTGATGCCCGCGATGTCGCTCCGGCCAAAGGATGGGATTAGGGTCGTCACGGAAAAGCGTCCATACTTGTAGATTGTTCTGCTGCCAGCTACCTTGCCGTGTAACGGCGCTCGTTATACCTTATCATCGTGATCAGAAGCTTCCGCTGCGCCGATACGCAAGCATTATTCGAGACTGGAAAATCCAAGAAGTTTTCTAGCATTGCAAACGTTGCGGCCCGTAAGTTGGCGCTACTTGACGCCGCTCAAACGTTGGAGTTTCTGGGCTCTCCACCCGGCAACCGACTGGAGGCTCTGAAGGGGGAGCGTAAAGGACAGTACAGCATAAGGGTAAACGATCAATTTCGGTTTTGCTTCCGCTGGACGAATGAAGGCCCGGAAGCAGTTGAGATTGTGGACTATCATTGAGGAAGATGCGATGTTTAAAAATGGTATGCGTCCCGTACACCCGGGTGAGGTCCTTCGTGAGGACTATCTAATCCCTCTCGGCCTGAGTGCGAACGCGCTGGCCAGGGCTCTGAATGTTCCCGCACCGCGCATCAACGACATTGCTCGCGAGCGGCGGAGCGTCACTGCGGACACAGCTATGCGGTTGGCTCGATATTTTGGCGGGGACGCTCGCTCCTGGCTTCACCTGCAAGCCGCGTATGATCTGCGCTTAGCGGAGATTCGGAATGCGAAGCGCATTAAGCGCGAGATAGCTCCTGCTGCCGCGTGATCAGCAGGTAATCGGAGGCCAACCCACTCGAAAACTCAGCGGCGAAGTTCTTCCATGATTGAGGCAAGTAATGTCGATAGTGCTAGATTCACAAACTGGGTTTCGACCGATCCAAAAACTATCGTTCTGTTACCTCTGCCCAAATCAGTTTCACGGCGATGAGGGTGTGGATCGCGATCATGTTCCGCCCTATAGGTTATTTGCAAAGGGCGACCGTAACTTCCCGTTGATACTCCCTGCGCACAAACAATGCACCAGCCAGCGGTCCTCAGAGGATCGGGTTATTAGCCAGCTTGTAGGAACGCTCCGTGGTCGCGACACTTCTGACAAAGATCGAAAGCTGCGAATTGTTGCTAGGAAGTTTCCAGATGGCTCAGAAGCTGCAGGAATTCTCGGAATGGACTTGCCTGAGATCATACGGCGCTGGATTCGCGGATTCCATTCAGCGCTTTACCGCGAACCGTTGCCGGACAAAGATAGAGCAGTCTTCATGACTTCACCGCCCTTACCCGAAGGGAGAGCACGGGGACCAGAAGTGGATTTCGTCCCAACTCCAAAACATTAGAGAAAGAATTGTTGAGGAGATAAAGAGAACCGCCTCACCGAGTCGCTTGATCGAATTGTCAGGAGAAACGGGCGCTGTCGCTTGGCGAAAGCACTCACTTTAGTCCGCGAGGTTGTGTAGGATGCGATCGGCGCCCCGAGAAAGGTACGCCGAAATCCGCGACCTGCAGTACGCAACTCCAGTTTCCAATCGGTAATCTGGAAAAGCTTGATCCGTTCGGCCAGTAGCCAATAATGAAGCCGCCGCTCGATTCGCTATTCCCCAATACGGCCATGACTCTCACGTCAAACCTGCTATCTGCATCACCGCAACTACGGTCCCGACTCATCGAAATCTGCGAAAGGCTTCCGGAAATCGAGGTCGACGTTGCCGGAGCGTCGCATCTGGCTTTTCGCATCCGCAAGCGGATATTTGCCTACTATCTCTTACCACCATGGCGACGGGATTATTTCCTTCGTCTGCAAGTCGAGCCTTAGCGACCAACGCCGGTTCGTTAAAGACGATCCTGTTAGTTTCTTCGTGCGTGCCTATCTTGGGTCAAAGGGATGGATTGGAATTCGGCTTGATCTTGACGAGCTGGACTGGGATACCGTTTCTCAACTTGCCCGGCGCGCCTATCAAGATATCGCACCAAGGAAGCTTGCAGCTCTTGTCGACTCGGAGTAGGTGTCAATATTGGTCTATTCCATTGCGCGCGATATTCGGGCCCACTCTTCCAGCGTCAGTGTTTCGGCGCGACGCTGAAGTTCAACTCCCGCTCGACAAAGCACGATGCTGGCGCCCCCATTCGTTCCCACGATTTCGTGAAGTGGTGAAGGAGCGTTGCGTAAGTTATTGAGAATGGTCTTGCGCCTCTGAGCAAACCCAGCGCTCACTACCTGCCACAAAAGTTTTTCGTTTTGTACCTCAGCCGCGATACTACTTCGCATCTTTAGTCTCAGCACACTGCTCCAGATCTTTGGCGCGGGACGAAAGGCGTGCGGCGCGACATCAAACAGCTTTTCTGTCTCACAATAGGCCTGCACAAAAACCGAGAGGTAACCTCGTTCAGGCGTGCCCGGCCCCGCTGTGATCCGTTCGCACACCTCTTTCTGAAGCATCAGTACCATCTCAATAAGACACTGGCGCTGCTCGATTAGCCTTTGCAGGATTGCTGTACCGACGTTGTAAGGGAGATTTGCAACCAGCCGCGCACGAGTGGCAGGACGCATTGCCGAGCAAATGTCGGCAACCAGAGCGTCGTCCTCAATAAGCGTGAAATTCGTTTTCTGGCTGAATGTCTCGGTAAGGATTGGTATTAGCTCACGATCAAATTCGATCGCCACCAGCCGACCGGCTCTCTCCAGGAGAGGCGCTGTGAGGGCTCCTCTTCCCGGGCCAATTTCGACGATTGTTTCAAAAGACTCAGGACCCAACGCGTCAATGATGCGGCCAATGACTCGTTGGTCGGTGAGGAAGTTTTGACCAAAACGCCTGGACGGAAGGTGTGAAGCCGTTGAGGAATGAATCCCAGCTTCTTTCTTTTTCATCCTTCAGCCCTCAGCCTTCGTTCCTCGTCTGGGATAGCCCGTCACTTCGAGGTCGCGCCCGTGCATGGCAATTTCAACATCAAGAAGGTCAAGTGCGTCCACCAGTTCTGCAGCACCCTCTCCTGCAACTGCCGTTGGCGCGTCTCGTCCGCCGATGATCTTTGGGGCAATGAAAAAGGAGACCTTGTTAACTAGTCCTGCGTCGAGGAATTCTCCGGCCACGTTTGCGCCACCTTCAATCAGAAGGCTTTGGATTTGATTGCGACCGAGCTGGCCCAACACTGCTTCGGGTTCTCGCCCTCTCACCTCGCGAAACACCTCAATCCCTCGTGCTTCCAACTCTCTTGATGAATCCGCGGAGGCCGAGGTGCCGGCAAACACCAACACCGGATCTTCGTTCGCAGTCATAGCGAGACGAGATTGCGGCCCAAGCGTTAAGTGCTCATCGAGCACAACACGTATAAGCGGCTTTCGTCTTTTTCTCCCCGAACGATCCGTCAACAACGGGTCGTCGGTAGAGGCCGTACCGGCACCGACAAGTATCGCGTCGCATTCGTGCCGTAATTCGTGAACCCGGGCCCGCGACTCAGGGCCGGTGATCCACCGCGAATCTCCTGTGCGAGTAGCAATTTTTCCATCCAGAGACGTGGCAAGTTTGAGGTGAACAAAGGGACGTCCGGTGCGCATGTAGTGAAAATATTTCTCGTTCAGCTTTTCGGCTTCAGGGGCTGACAATCCAACAGAAACTTCCAGGCCGGCGGCGCGCAGATGTTCAAAGCCCTTGCCTGAGACCCTCGGATTGGGATCTTCAGTCGGAGCAATAACCCGACTGACGCCTGCGGCAATCAAAGCGTCAGTACATGGCGGTGTGCGTCCGTGATGAGCGTGAGGCTCGAGGGAAACGTAAGCAGTCGCCCCTTTTGCTTTAGTGCCGGCTTGCTCAAGCGCGTAAGTTTCCGCGTGCTTCAGTTGGTCGTAAACATAGAATCCTTCGCCGACGATTTCACCAGCTTGCGCGATCACGCAGCCTACCAGCGGACCCGGGCTCACCTGGCCCACACCCTGGGCCGCGAGCCAGATCGCGCGTTGCATCAAGCCACGCTCGATCTCACTCCACCTGACATTTAAGTCTTCAATTGTTGCTGTTGTTTGCTGCAAGAGAATCCTTACACTCGATCAAAAGTAGGACAGACATTCTTGTCTGTCCTTTTCTGCCGCGATGATTCAGGAAAGGATGGATCCGTTTGAGTAGGCAGACAAGATGTCTGTCCTACTCAAACAATCCATTCACATACAACTCGGGATCGAAGACCACCAGGTCGTCAACCTTCTCCCCAATTCCCACATAACGAATCGGCAAACCAAGCTCATTTGAAATTGCCACCGCTATTCCACCTTTCGCCGTTCCATCAAGCTTTGTCAGAACAATGCCTGTCACGCCGGCGACCTTGAGAAACTGGCGCGCTTGTTCCAGTCCATTTTGGCCCGTAACGGCGTCGACCACCAGCAGGGTTTCATGTGGCGCTCCTTCCACTTCCCTGCCGGCCACTCGCTTCATCTTCTCCAACTCGGCCATGAGATTCGATTTGTTGTGCAAGCGCCCGGCCGTGTCGACGATCAACACATCAGAACCACGCGCTTTCGCAGCCTTCAACGAATCAAAAAGAACCGCCGCCGGATCCGTTCCCTGCTTCTGCTGAATCAGGGGAACTCCAGTGCGTTCGCACCAGATCGCCAGTTGATCGGATGCGGCCGCGCGAAAAGTGTCTGCTGCGCAGATCAGCACATCGTTTCCTTCAGCCTTGATTCGCTGGGCCAGCTTCCCGATGGTTGTAGTTTTGCCAACTCCATTAACGCCAACGACCATCATCACGTAAGGCGAAACGTTTTCAGGAATACTGGTTTCGGAAGCGACACCGCTCTTTTCTGAGTGACGCAGGATTGTTAACAACTCATTCTTGATCGCCTGCTTCAGCGCGTCGAGATCATTAATCTGCTTACGCGCAACTCCGCGCCGCACAGTTTCAAGGATGTGTTGGGTCGTCGCAACGCCGATGTCTGCCGCGATCAACGCTTCCTCCAACTCGTCCAACAACTTCTCGTCGATCTGCTTCAGCCCCTGGAAGACGGTGTCGAGTCTCTCGGAAAACGTCTCTCGCGTGGCCGAAACCGCCCGGCGAAACCGTGCCGAGAATTCCTGTTCAAGCGCCGCTTCCTGGGCCTGCAATTCCTCGATTGAGAGATTCAGTCCGAGAACTGAAGTGGCGAAAGGCGAACGCGATGGCACCGGACGTTCCTGCGAAATCGCTGCATCAGCGGCTGGCCGGTTAGCAAAATCCGCTTCTGAAGACCCGGAAACGGGCCGAGCGAGTGGCTCAGGAGTGGGGCCGGCACCAGTCGCCACTGGTTCCAAATCGATTCCGGTTCCGGCTGCCGAATCCGAAGCCCCGGATTGGTCCGAGAGCAGTTTCGACGGCCGCAGCTCTTCCTGGGCGGCGACGACGGGCGCTCCCCCAACCTGAGGCGCTGCCTTTTCAGGCATTACCTTTTCCGGCAGTGGTTCATTAAGTTTGAGCGACACAAATTGATCGCCGCTCTTGCGTTTCCAGAAAAGCCCCATAGGTTTGGTCCAACTACGATTACCGCAGATTTCAGAAACGCTGATTATATGCGCAACAGCCGCGTCCCAACAAAAAGGGCGCGGCTGCGGCAATTCTGCTTATATTTTGTTGAACTAGTCCAATTGCTTTCTCAACCGGACTCCAGCAAAGTGAATGTGGCGGGACGTAAAGCAAAACTCAGGACACGAGTGCTGTGGGTCGTTCGGATGAGGTTGGAAGCGGTTGAGGTTGAGCAGACGAAACAGGTCTCTTGAGTTTTACTGACCCGGGGCGAATTTGACCGTCGTCGCAGGCCGCCACAAAAGCATCGACGACGACCGAATCATAGCGCGTGCCGACAAAGCTCTGAATCCGGGCCACCGCGTCTTCAAACTTCATCGCCTGTTGGTAAGGACGATCAGTGGTCATCGCGTCAAATGTATCGGCTACAGCCACGATCTTTCCCATCAATGGTATCTGGTCGCCCTTCAAGCCCTGCGGGTAACCGTTGCCATCAACCATCTCGTGGTGCATATACATCCCAGGCAGAAACTCTTTCATGGCCGCTATCTGCGACATGATCTTGTAACCCTTCTGCGGATGCTTCTTCATGATCTCGTATTCTTCATCGGTTAGCGCTGCGGGTTTTTTCAAGATGTTGTCGTCGATCGCAATCTTACCGACATCGTGAAGCAGTGCGCTGATTCTGATCTTTTCACACTCGTCATCCGGGAGTCCGAGACGCTGCGCGATGGCTACTGAAATTCTGGATACGCGCTCCGAATGTCCACGAGTGTATGGGTCTTTTCCGTCGATCGCGGCCGCCAGTCCCTTCACAGTGCCGAGGAATAGTTCTCGATTCTCCGCTGCCGAACGCTGCAAGTCGCTGATATAGGTTTCGAGCTGATCGGTCATGAGGTTAAACGAATTGCCTAGATCGCCTAGTTCTGTCCGACTTGTGACGACTATCCTTTGCGAAAAGTCTCCTGACGCAATGCGATGAGCGCCGACCGCCAGCTGCTGGACTGGCTGAGTCAGTTTCTTAGCGAAGAAAAATCCGATTCCGATCGTCAGGAGACCCGCCACGACGCTGATCAAAATTATCTGCTGCCTCATGTCAGAGACTGAAGCCAACGCGGCTGATTCATCCTGAATGGCTATCACGCCCAGACGGAAATTCTTGTCGAGCTCAGCACTCGCATACGCTCCAAGCATTTCCATTTTGCGCCCGTCACGCATCACCGTGAATGGCGCCAACGCAGACTGCACCTGCGCACCGGTCTCCTGCCAATCCTGGACCACCTTCAGATCCGTCATGGGCTTTTCGGAAAAAGCGACGCTTGCTTCCGGATGGGCCACCGCGCGTCCATTCTGATCCACAACAAAAACAACCGGCAGCCCCGCGTCTAAAAGTTCCCGTTCACTCTTCGAGGTTGACTGGTGCACTGCCTTGAACACTTCCTGGAAGGAGACAATGGCGACCACCGCGGCGAGCACATCCTGGCCGTTTTCTCCTCCCATCACCGGCGCGGCAACGGTCAAGGCCATTTCCTGTCCTGAACGAATAATCTGGGGACGGCTGACGACGATTCCCCGCCCGTTCATTTTAGCAAGCACTTCACTCACTCGCTGATCAACTTCGTCTCGTTGAATCACATCAAGCTGAAAGGCTCGATGCATTTCGCCACTTACGGGCCAGATCGCCAAGCCAATCAGATTGGGGTCTTCCTCCAGAGTTTTCTGCAGTCGCGAATTGTACCCTTCGTCATTCAGAGCCGTAATTCCGCCTGCGAACTCAAAACCCCGCGCGAGACCGATTACCACATCCCGATATCTTTGAGCGTAAAGCTCTATTTGCCTCGCCTTGTCCTGCACGAGTTGGGCTTGATATCGTCCCTCCACCGATCTCAATTGCTCGGCGCTCCTTCCAGACAGGAGAGTGCCAGCGAAGGCCAGGGGGAGAAGGCCAACCAAAAGAAGTACTCCAAGGACGATGTATAGCAGGCGGATTCGCCCTATCTTTTCAAGCATTTAGTCGAAAACAGTTCAGGTGCTGATTCAGGAAATGAGCTGCGACGGATGGTTGTATTATGAGCAGACGCCGCAGGAAAAAGCGGCGACCTCATTATGTCTAGTAAACTTGAGGGTGTCAACGCGTTTGTTTAACTCAGTTGGCCACGCCATTTAACACACGCAGACGGCCTTGGATCGAAAGGTGTAAGGTTCCGCGGGACAAGCATTATGGTATGTTTTTTATAGACTTAACTGCCAGCGGCCACGTCTAACAGGTTGAGACCACAACCTTTCTACGGAAGGGATGGCTCGAAGTTGAATCGGCGCACAGCCAAATTAGAAAGATAGGACAAAAGCTACGAGCGACGAGCAGATCGTGCAACGCGCCCTGACGGGCGACGCAGAGGCTTTCGGCGAAATCGTAACACGCTGGGAGCGGCGCATCTTCGCGCTTGCCTTCGGCATGCTCGGACGCGAAGAAGATGCGCGCGATGCCACCCAGGAAACTTTCCTGGCGGCGTTCCGCAATCTACGCGGGTTTCGTGGTGAAGCGAAGGTTTCGTCCTGGCTGCATCGGATCGCGGTCAATCAGTGCATCACGCGTCAGCGCCGGGCGAAGGTGAGAAGCGAGAGCGCCCTCGACGTTGAAGAAGAAAAGGACGCAGCCAGTTTTGCGGCGCCTGTTCATTACTCTCCAGCGAGAGTCGTGGAAGGTATTGAGAGAACGGCTGCGGTCAGGCGGGCTGTGAACAGCTTACCGAGTGAATTAAGGCAAGTAGTGGTGATGAAGGAGTTTGAGGAACTGACCTTTCAGGAAATCTCAGAGGCGCTCGACTTGCCGCTGAGCACGGTGAAGAGCCGCCTCTATACTGCACTGCGGCAATTACAAATGCGTCTGGCAAAATTTAATAACGAAACGGTTTAAGACGGAGTGATAAAAATGCACGACGAATTCAAAGCCCCAGCCTGCGATCGGGCAAATGAGCTGATCGCCTTCCTCTATGGCGAGTTGAATGAGGTGGACGCAAAGCGCTTCCAGCGTCACATGAAAAGTTGTAGTTTGTGCGATCAGGAGCTTGCATCTTTCAGTGACATTCGAAGGTCCGTAGTGGCGTGGCGCGACGAATCACTCGGTAAGGTTGCGCCGGCAGCAGTATTACCGAACGTGCTGATTGATCAGCACCGAAGTCGTCCTTCCGCGCTGGCTGCGTTGCGCGAGTTCTTTAATCTCTCGCCCATCTGGCTGAAAGGTGCGGTAGCTTTTGCCAGTCTTTTGTTCTGTCTCCTGGCAGGACTCGCGGTTGTTCGTTTGCAAAATAATCCGGTAGCGCCGCTATCAACCACTGCGTCAACCACAGACTCATCAGGCTATACGGAGCAGCAGGTAAAAGCGCTGGTGGACCAGCGCGTTAAAGATGAGCTTGAGCGTCTTAAGGGCTCCGCGAATCAGGCGCCCGCTTCGCAGATGGCGAACAACGACAGCAACCTGCACGGGCGTCGAAATGTGAGACCTACTACGCAGGTAGCTGCGAGCTCACCAGCGCGACGGCCTTTAACGAAAGTGGAACGTGACCAGCTGGCAGCGGATTTGAGATTGGTAGCCGTGAACACCGACGCCGAACTTGATTTGCTGGAAGACCGTATCAATCAGTAACCTATCGATAGAGGTTCTTTTATGAAAGACTTGCGAAAACTTTTGTTCACACTTGCGATCGTCGTGCTGGCAGCCATTGCCTCTCCCTCGATCAGCTTTGGCCAGGCACAGACCCCCGGATCTAATGAGCCACAGACCGACGCCGGAGGCGGAGATCCAATCCGACAGTTGAACCTGAGCCCGGAGCAGCGAGAACAGATTCGCTCAATCCGTCAGCAAACGAATGTGGAGCGCGCGGCGATTAATCAACGTGTAGGCGCGGCAAATAGGGCGCTGGAAGCGGCACTGGATTCTGACAACCCCGATGAATCAGCAGTCGAGCAAAAGATGAAGGACTTGGCTTCGGCCCAGGCGGATGCCATGCGCATGAGAATCTCGACGGAAGTGAAAATCAGACGCGTCCTAACCTTAGAACAACGCGCAATCCTGCGAACGTTGCGGCAAGAAGCCCGCGACCGGCAACGCGAGCGAATGGAAATTCGAGAAGAGAGACAGCAGCGCCGTCAAGAGCGTCCCAATGTCTTGCGAGACCAGCGCAATGGTGTTGCCCCGCTTTTTCCTGGTCGAGATGGTCAACGTCGGCAGCGACCGTAAAAAGATACTGAACCGCGTTGGCGCAAGGCTGGTCGGCTAGTGTCGAACCAGCCTTTTGTTTTTCAGTATCTGGACATTCTTCACGACCCTCCTCGTTTCAGATCCTTCCAGCTTGACGCACTGTGCACATTTTGAGCATGATAAGCCGCTCTTTCAAAATCTTAGTCGTGTCGATTAAGAATCTTCAAAAATAGAGAGTCAGGCCGGGATTTCGAATTCCCGGTTCCTCGATCGACAGCCACCCAGGATTTGCGTTGCTCGTACAAGTTGCACGGCTGACGCACCATTAGCTCCACAATGAATTTTGTTACGCGCGCTATCTACGAGTTGCAGGAAACCACCTTGATGGCTGCGCGCGCTGCTCGGGGCCTGATTCAGGGCCCTCGCTACCTTTCAGAAACAATTGCACAGATGGACGTGATCGGCGTTGGCTCGCTGACGATCATCCTGCTTACGGGTTTCTTCACGGGTGGTGTCCTCGCAGTACAAACTTATCCAACGTTGGCCTATTGGGGTCAGCAGGGCCAAACTGGCCGGCTCGTTGCAGTCTCTCTGGTACGGGAACTGGGTCCAGTTCTGACAGCACTAATGGTCACTGGACGAGTGGGCTCAGCCATTGCGGCCGAGTTGGGCTCTATGACGGTTTCGCAGCAGATCGACGCGATGCGCGCGCTAGGCACCGATCCTATTCGCAAACTTGTAGCGCCGCGGATGCTAGCCCTGCTGGTTGCCCTTCCCCTTTTAACGGTCCTGGCTGATTGTGTTGGGATAGCCGGCGGCGCCTTCGCTGCGACCAGTCTCTACGGCCTTCCCATCGATGAGTTTTTGACTTCGGCTCGTGATGGAATCAGCGCCGATGATATTATTGGCGGCGTTATCAAACCGACCGTTTTCGCACTGATCATTGGAACAATCGCTTGTTACAAGGGCCTGAGCACTGATGGTGGAACTGTGGGCGTTGGACGCGCGACAACGCGCGCTGTAGTTACCGCGTCGATTGTTGTCATCATTTCGGATTTCTTCCTGGCCCGTGCGCTCCAATACCTGCTCGGAATGCCGGTTAACTAAATCAGTAAACTCCATGGCCATCTCTCCGACAGAATACGAGCAGACTAATTCCACGCAGGTAAGTCAACACGCTGCGGGCTCGACCTTCGCCGAGGTCGATGACCGCGAGCGGGAGATTCCGGCCATTGAGTTTCGCGACGTCGTCCTGGCGTTTGACGAGCGAATAATTCTAAACAAACTCAGTTTCAGCGTTAGAAAAGGTGAGACGAAAATCATCCTGGGCGGCTCGGGCGGTGGGAAATCGACGATCATCAAACTCGTGTTGGGATTGTTGAAACCGGATGCCGGGCGTGTGCTGGTAGACGGCGAAGACATCACTGACTACAACGAAGCGCAAATGATGTCAGTGCGAAAAAAGATCGGCATGGTTTTCCAGGAGGGTGCGCTCTTCGATTCTCTTTCGGTATACGACAACGTTGCGTACCGACTGCATGAACAAGGACGACCCGAAGATGAGGTCGAACAAGAGGTCCGGCGCATGCTGCGGTTCGTCAATCTTGAGGACGCGATCGATAAAATGCCTTCCGAACTTTCAGGCGGCATGCGGCGTCGCGTCGGCATCGCTCGAGCGCTGATAGGCGATCCGAAGATCGTGCTCTTCGATGAGCCAACTGCCGGGCTGGATCCACCCACTGCCCGCACGATCTGCGAGCTCGCTATGAAGCTTCGCGATCTCGAAGATGTCTCGTCAATATTTGTGACCCACGAGATGAACAATCTCGAATATCTTTGTTCGGAGTATGCAGTCGTCGGTGATTCGGGCGAAGTAGTGTTTGAACGGGAAGGCGAGCGACTGTGCCTGATTAACACGAAGGTCATGATGATGAAGGAAGGCCACATCATTTTTAGCGGCACCGACGAGAAAATACGTCGCTCGGAAGACCCATATATTCAGAAATTTTTGCGCGGACGCTGAGCAGAATGAAGAAAGGGTGTAGGATGATGGCAAGATAAACTAGAGTACCCCAGAGTTTTGGTTAGTTAATTCGCCGTCATTCTCGAAAACAGTTATGCCCAGATCGACCAAGAGCGTAAACCTAAATCAACTAAGAGTCGGCATCTTTGTGCTGGTCTCGATTGTTATCTTGATTTTTCTCATACTTAACTCATCCGGCGATTTGAATCCTTTCGCCAAGAAGCTTCACTTGAAGGCTCGGTTCGCTGATGCCAACGGCTTGCGTGAAGGTTCGGAGGTCAGACTTGCCGGCGTTCGCATCGGCAAGGTCGACAAGATCACCTTATTGCCTCCGTCAACGGAACCAGGTGCCCCACGCGTGGAAGCTCTGATGATCCTGGATTCCGAGATAGACGGCCGGCCTGCTACTGAGCGTATTCGTCAGGACTCAACTGCGCAGCAGGGTTCGCCCAGTCTCCTCGGAAACGAAATGCTCATTAATATCGGAGCCGGAACTGCTCTCGGACCGCCGGTGAAAGATTACGACACGCTGCAATCCTCCAGTGCCAACACGGTAAACGATTTCGCAACGTCAGGGACCGACCTGGCACAGCGCCTGAGCAAGCTCTCAGATCAAATCAGCGTGATCGTGAAGGACGTGGAGGAGGGTAAAGGAACCGTCGGACGTTTGTTCAGCGACGAAGCTCTTTATAACAATTTGAATTCGACGGTCCGCGAGGCGGATGAAGTGATGCGCCTGATCAGAACCGGAAACGGATCCGCGGGTAAGTTTGTTAATGATCCTGCGCTCTACAATAATGCCAATGAGATCGCTATGCAGTTGCGGAAAATCTCGGAGGACCTGCGCGCTGGTCGAGGAACTGCTGGCAAACTCCTGACCGACGACGAGCTCTACAACCGCATTAACCGCACCGCAGACAAACTCGACCGGTCAGTAGAGCAGATCAATTCGATGATTGCGGATATCAATTCCGGCCAGGGAACCCTGGGTAAACTAATCAAAGACGATCAGATCTACAACGACGCCCGAGCAGCTATCGCCCGCTTCAATACCACCGCTGAACGAGTGGACAACATGGTAGCGGCAGCCCAGCGCGGTGAAGGAACTGTCGGCAAATTGCTGACGGATGAAGCCCTCTATTCCAACGTCAACCAGCTCTCATCCGAAGGCGTTAAGCTAATCTACGACTTCCGCCAGAACCCAAAGAAGTATCTGACGATCAAGTTTGAATTATTCTAGATAATCGACGCCGCCCGCTGGGGCACGATTTACCCAAACGGATTCTCGTCGGCTGATGGACCGTAGATTGACGGCACCGCAATATCGTTCAATCGGAGGTACACGCCGAGTTGTGCGCGATGATGAATCAGGTGGTTCATCACAAAGCTCCGCAGCACCGCAATCTTCGGCATAGTCAGAATCGTTTGACCATTGGACAGCAGCGTCAAGGGCTTGAATAAATCCTCGTCTGCCGCGCCTGCAATTGCAGCTCTGGCTTTCGCCATGTTCGCGTCAAAAGTAGCAAGCAGTTCATCATTGGTCTTCGCTAATTCCGCCGTCGGCAGTGGTTCACCGCCCGGCGCAAGATCGAGTGAATCCTGGCCAATGGTGTAATTTACCCAGGTGGGTATGTTGCCGACGTGCGTGGCCAAAACACTCATCGCCATCGATTTTGGATGGGGCTTCCAATCCGATTTGTCCAACGGCACGCGCTCCAGGGTTTTGCGCGTGTTCGCCATTTCATGATCAAATTCCGGAAGCAATGCATCGCTTAATCCCATTTTTCCTCCATCAGTGTCTGAGATAAAAAATCTAGAGCCGCCTATTGCGAAACAATTCCAAATGCCCGCACCGGAAACGTACCGAATTCTTTTACCTTAACCGGCACCGCAAAAAATTTAAATCCTTGATCAGGCAGATCTTCAAGGCGGCATAAGTGCTCAACTATCGGAATTCCACGGCGTAATAGAATTGAGTGGGCAGGACGATTTCCGTCTCCCGTGTAGTCAATATTGTATGAGTCGATACCCACCAATCGCGCGCCCGCTTCAGCAAGATATTCCGCACTCTCTGCATTCAGATAAGGATGGGTGCCATCGAAGTACCTTGCCGTTCGCCAGTGCTGGTCCCAACCGGTTTGGAACAACACGGCCTTACCCTCCAGATCGAGTCCGGTCAACGTTGCGGTTGAAATTTCGCGACCCACCGAGTGTCGGATTACAAACCCCTCGAGGTTAGCCAATGATGAGAGTGGGAGATCTGAAAGGTCGGCGCCATCTGCATATCGATGAAACGGGCTATCGATGTAAGTTCCCGTATTGGCGACCATCTCGATCTTTCCAATGTGAAACTCAGTGCCCGGCGCGTATAACTTTCGCGAGTCGGATCGGCTTAGATGATCAGTAATCGATGGAGCGGGCAAGCCTTGATAGGTGACCATGCCATGTTCGACTGTGTGGCTGACATCTATGAGTTTGAATTCAGAATCCATTTTCACATTTCCTGCTGAAGCCGACCATTGGGAGCGCGGATTCTAACGTCGACCCAGGCCCTCCCTAACGATCTGGCTTCTGCTTCTTCTGCACAAGGACTTGAAAATGCGCTCCCATCCCAGTGGGAAGAATCATCTCAAGCGCCGCGCTACTCAGTTGCAACCGGGCGGATTCAGTTGCCTGACGTTTTGATTCGATCTCCAACTGCTCCAGCAATCCGGCAGCAAGCAGGAATTTATCTTGACTTTGGAATTCGATCACCTCAAGCCCAAGTTCTGCACCAACATCTTTGACATAACTCCAGTTCACTGTTGAAGTCAGGTCCTGCTCCCCGGGGTTTGACAACAGATTATCCACAATCTGGTGACGCTGAAAGCTTCGCAGCGTTCCAAAGTATCGGGGATCGGCAAGGCTCACGGGATATAACTCCTTTGTCTCCGCCCCATAATCAACAGTGATCACAAAGCCTCGCGGTAACCATTCAAACACCTTTTTAAACCAGGGCCCGATTTCCAGGTTAACTTCGGCAGCTTGCCCTTCTCCGAGCACAATTCCCAGCTTGGCAAGATATTCCGCTAGTTGCATTTTGAAAGGTTCGCCGAGTACCCATTCAAACTCGCCGTCGCCGCCGAGGCCCACATGAAATTCGAGCAGCCGCCCTCCCGCCATCTTCACTCGATGGACAGGAAACGCATCGAGCAGTTCGTTTGAGAATACGACACTAAAGTCGGCTTCGACATTGCGCAGGTTTTCAAAAGACACTCGATCCGCAAAGCGAGAGAGGCGCCGGCTAGCTACTGACTTTGAATGTGCGCTCGTCTCATCGATCACGTAGTGCGTTTTTTCAAATACCTGGGGGAAGTAATTCTCGAGCGCCTCGAGCAACGCAGCTGCAAATCGCCCGTCGCCTGACCCGCATTCGACGATGGTCAGTGATGGCGGTTCTCCCGCACCGTGATAGAGTCCGGCAATGTACCGGCCCATGGTCGCGGCAAACAATATGCTGCGTTCAGGGCTGGTTCGATAGTCACCTTCCCTGCCCCACCTTTTTCGATCTGATCGGCAGTAATAACCGTTAACTGGATCGTAAAGCGCGGCCATCATCCAGTCGTGAAATGTAATTGGACCTTCGAGCTTGATGCGCTCGCGGAGCTGATCAGCCAACACGCTGGTTGGGGCCGTTGTCATCGTCGTTCATAAGAACAAGATTCGGAGAGCTCACGAGCCTGCGGAATGCTAACGCATCTTCGGGTCGTCCTTATCCAGAAGACGCGTGGTATTTTCGGTGACGCTCGGCGGCCGGACCAGTTCAGAAGTGGTTGGACGTCGCCAACTCGAGGTGGTGTTTATTGAGGCTGGCGGCAGTGCTACGTTGCGCTGTGGCTGCTCAAACTGATGCGGCGCCGGCGGCGAGTAAGTCGGCATTTGGTTGACGTTCACCTGGGGATACGCATCTTCCATCAACAATGCGTAAATCATGCGCAGCAGGCCGCCAATAAAGCAGGTGACGGCTGCGAGGGCAACTAGTTCTCCCGGACCATCCAAAATCCCGACTAATATGATCGCCATTACGGGCACGATAAACAGTGTGCTCAGCATCATGAGGGCGCCCTGTCGCACTCCCTTGCTGCGCGGCGATAACGGTTGCGAACCCTGCTGAACGTAACGCGGCGCCATCCCGTTGCTCGCCAGCACCACACTGACAGCCTCGAGCAGGAAACCGCACCTTGAACAAAACCTGACCTGTTCTGACGTTTGTTGTTGCCCGCACTGTGGACAGTACATGCCTGAATGCCCTCGCGTCGCCGCTCCCAAACAATCTGCCGAACTTGATTTAGATAATAAACCCGTTAGGGCCGATACCGGAAAGACTCCTGAGTGTCTGCGCTCCCTGAGCCTGGAACGAAACTGCTCGGACCAAAGTTTCAAGAAGCAACTTGATCAGTGGCTCTGTTTCCTGAGAGGGCGTGGCCACTCGTTTTAGCAGACAGCGGTCATCAGTGAAACTGCCGAACGCGTGACGGCGGGTTGCTTCCACTTCATCGAGGTGAACAAGAACTTTCTCCGGCGTCGTCAGGAACTCCGGGAGCGTCCATTCAAAGGGATCGTCCCAAAGATTTGAGGTGATTCCGCCAAAGGTTTGCTCGATCGCAGCCGCCGCGCGCAACACACTCTCGCCGACGGAACGTGAAATCCGCGTTGATTCAAATTCACGGCTGCCAACGTAATAAAGAATTTCAGTTGGAGTGCTTGCAATGATCTTTCGGGACCGCAAATGAAAACGCGCAAATTCTCGGTCGAGGCTCTCAAGGATTTCCCTGCCGAAACTCTGCGCGCTTGTCGTAGGGTCCATGACGGGTTCAGAAAGTAGCGTCGATGGACTACTTTTCTTTCGCGCGGCGATCAGACTCCTCCAGGACGGTGCCGAAGTTTCTACCTCCAAAACTGAAACCAGTATGGACCCGGCCCTTGGCGCCAACTCGCGCTCCCCGCGAGGGCACACCGCGTTTCGTCACCACCCAGAGCGTGCCGGTCCCGTCATCAATTTCATAGGCGCCGTTACCCAACACCCCGTAACTGTCTCTGACCGTGCCGACGATCGCCACTTCCTTATCTCGATAACGGGAGGGGTCCGCATTGATTTTGGAAATGGTCGTCTGGCTGGGGCAGGCGGTAAGAAAAACGACCGCTGCAACAAGCAGCGATGCGCTCCCAAGTTTTTTCGTTAATTGCATACGCGTCTCCTTTTCGACTCAAGTTTCATTCGAGGAGAGCGCCGCTATTGAAACTTCGAACAGCGGAACATCGATATTGCGACACTACGAAGATGCTGCCAGTTCCCGAACGGTTTTCCTTCCGGCTCCCAAACCCCACCTAATTCGGTACGCAATAGCGATGCTATACTCAGCAGACAACAAAATCCAGCCATCGAGTGAATATTGACCCATTTGAAAACTAGAAAGATTGTAGCGCCGTGAAAGTGGGTGGTATTGGTAAGAACGAAAGGCAGTACCATCAATACAAACATCAGACGAAGCCTGGTTTAGTCACCGTTCCCGGCAAACCAGGCGACGACGTTGCTCCAGGTGCCTTGAATAACATTCTGAAGCAGGCAGATCTAAAGCAATGAAAAAATATCTAATAATCGTAGAAGAAACTCAAACGGGTTATTCAGCATCTTCACCTGATGTGCCCGGATGCGGCTCTACTGGAACCACCAAGGAAGAGTTGGAGCGCAACATTCAAGAAGCAATTAAGTTTCACCTTGAGGGGTTGCGAGAGGAAGGTTACGAAATCCCAGAACCGAGCAGCTATTCCTCACCGTCGACGTCGCCGCATAATGACTCAAATGGGAGAAGAAGCGCTAAACCGAAGCTAGTCTGGCTCCGGCCTCGCGCTTTTCTACCTGCAGCTTTTTCTCTTATTCGCAGGACTTGACTACTCGCTCAGTCTGTTATTTCCCAAACCAGCCAATCGGCTTGCCTGACAAATCCACCCAGACGCTCTTCACGTGCGTGTACATATCGAGCGCGTGTTTGCCCATCTCGCGGCCATAGCCTGACTGCTTGTACCCGCCAAACGGAGATGCAGCATTGAACATGTTGAAAGTATTGATCCAAATCACGCCGGCGTGAATCGCTTTGGCAAACCGGTGCGCGCGAGTGATGTTGCTGGTCCAGATTCCGGCAGACAGTCCGTAGATGGTGTCGTTAGCCTGTTTGATCAGGTCGTCTTCATCCTTGAACGAAATGACCGAAACGACGGGACCAAAAACTTCCTCCTGGGCAATACGCATCTGATTCTTCACATCCGAGAAGATCGTAGGTTGGAAGAAATAGCCTTTCTGAAAAGCCCCGGCGAGCTCAGGTGACTTGCCACCCGCGAGCACCGTTGCGCCCTCCTCCTGGGCCACGTCGCAATACCCCTGGATTCGGCTTAACTGTTCCTGGGAAACCTGCGGCCCCATGTGGGTCCCCTGGTCCATCGGGTCGCCAACTACGATATTCGCTGATTTCGCCTGGAGTCTTTCGAGAAACTGGTCCTTCACGCCCTCCTCAACAAAGAGCCGCGAGCCTGCGCAACAGACCTGGCCCTGATTGAAGAAAATGCCCATCATCGCGCCGCTCACCGCCTGCTCGATGTCGGCGTCGGCAAAGACGATGTTGGGAGCTTTGCCACCAAGCTCGAGCGACACTTTCGTCAAATTGTCAGCGGCAGTACGCGCAATTATTTTTCCTACTTCGGTCGACCCGGTGAAGGCAATCTTGTCGATGCCTTTATGCCCGGCAAGAGCGGCGCCGGCCGTTTCGCCGTAGCCAGGAACGATATTCACCACTCCGTCCGGAAACCCGGCTTCCTGGATCAGCTTGCCGAGTTCCATGGCGTTGACTGGAGTTTGTTCCGCCGGCTTCAGCACAATGGTATTGCCTGCTGCCAATGCCGGCGCGAGCTTCCATGCCGCCATTAACAGCGGAAAATTCCACGGGATAATCTGTCCGCAAACGCCAACCGGTTCGCGCAGAGTGTAATTGAACATTTGTCCGGGAACCGGAATCGTCTCGCCTTCGATCTTTGTGGCCCAACCGGCGAAATATTCAAAATTCTCTGCCACCTGGGGCAAATCAACGTAGGTTGATTCCTTGATTGGTTTGCCGTTATCGGCAGTTTCCAGGGCAGCCAACTCGGGGGTTCGCTCTTCGATCAACTGCGACAGCTTATAAAGCATGCGGCCGCGATCGCGCGCGCTGACTTTCGACCATTTCCCCTCAAACGCTTTGCGCGCCGCACTGACCGCCTTGTCGATGTCGGCCTGATCGCCCTCGGCCACTTCGGCAAGTGTTTCGCCCGTGGCGGGGTTTGGCGTGGTGAAGGTCTTGCCGGATTCGGCATCTACCCATTTGCCGTCAATCATCAATTGATATTTGCGTGAGCTGGTTCCGGCTGGCTGTACAGATGACATAATAAACTCCTTTTGTGTCCGACAAACTTCAGTTTGTCGTTGCGGTATATTGAAGCGGATCGCGATTACTGACGCCGACAAATTGAAATTTGTCGAACATCTCGCGTTAAAAGTCGGTTGTGCCGGCAAGCAGTTGCCGAAGCACGTACGGGAGAATCCCCCCATGCTGGTAATAGTCGATCTCGATCGGCGTGTCGATGCGCAAAGTGACAGGCACTTCCTGGTTTTCACCGGATGCGCGATGGATAACGAGGGTTAGATCCTGACGCGGACTAACATCATTTTCCAGTCCGGTGACGTCGAACGTTTCCGTTCCATCCAGGCCCAGCGATACCGCGTTCGTTCCGTCCTTAAACTGACAAGGCAAAACGCCCATACCCACCAGATTACTGCGGTGAATGCGTTCAAAGCTTTGCGCGATTACTGCTTTAACACCCAACAAGCGCGTGCCCTTGGCGGCCCAATCACGCGAGCTGCCAGTGCCATACTCCTGGCCGCAAATTACAACAAGCGGCGTACCTTCCTGACCATACTTCATTGCCGCGTCATAAATACTCATTCGCTCGCCGTCCGGCTGGTGCAGGGTGACACCGCCTTCCACACCTGGAACCATCAGATTTCTGATCCGCACGTTGGCAAAAGTGCCACGTACCATCACCTCATGGTTACCGCGCCGCGCGCCGTAGCTGTTGAAATCTTCGATACTGACGCCCTTCTCCTGCAAATACATCCCGGCCGGCGAACTCGACTTGATTGCCCCTGCCGGGCTGATGTGGTCCGTCGTCACTGAGTCGCCAAAGATCGCGAGCGGACGCGCACCTTTAACATCGCGCCATTCCCCTACGGCGTTACTAAAGTTTTCAAAGTATGGCGGTTCCTGAATGTAAGTTGACTGGGAGTCCCATTCATAAACGCTGCCCGTGCTGGTTGGGATTTCGTTCCACAAAGGATTCTGGGCTTCAAAGTCGCGATAGAGTGTTCGATACGTTTCTGGATCAAGCGCAGCACTCAACAAGCCATTGATTTCCTGGAGACTGGGCCACACGTCACGGAGGTAAACGTCTTTGCCGTCGCTTCCTTTGCCAATAGGGTCGTTGGATAAATCAATATCCACCCGGCCGGCGATGGCAAAGGCTACGACCAGCGGTGGGCTCATCAGGAAATTTGCTTTGATGCTTTGGTGAACGCGCGCTTCAAAGTTTCGATTACCCGACAGAACGCTGGCAGCGATCAGATCGTGTTCCGTCAGGGCGTGCTCGATGTTTGGATCGAGCGGTCCTGAATTGCCGATACAGGTGGTGCAGCCGTAACCGACTAGATTGAATCCGAGTTGATCGAGATATTGCTGGAGTCCGGTCTTCTGCAGGTATTCAGTGACGACGCGCGAGCCTGGTGCCAGAGAATTCTTCACCGAAGATCGAACAGTAAGTCCACGCTCAACTGCCTTCTTCGCCAATAGGCCCGCAGCCAGCATCACGCTCGGATTTGACGTGTTTGTACACGATGTGATGGCGGCGATCAAAACGTCGCCATGGCCAAGGTCAATTTCTGCATGCGGGAATTCATCCGGGTGGACCTCTTCCAGACGATCCGGAGTCGGACGGTTGTTAACCATCTCCGTTTCGCTCCAGACACTCGTGTTTTGGTGCGTTACTGCCCCACCCTCGGCTCCGGTGCCGGTTGGCACGGAACGTGGCGCCTGCTCTCCACCACCGGCAATCGCAGTCTTAGCCACATCGACGGTTCCAATTCGAGTAAAGACGCGGGCGTTGCAATCGTCGTCCGATTTTCCGTAACCGCCGTCAGCAACCGGTTTCAGCAGCAGTTCACAAAACCGGTCTTTCAGGTTCGATAACTCAATCCGATCCTGCGGGCGTTTTGGACCGGCTACGCTCGGCACGATGCTGCCAAGATCCAAATCCAACAGCACGCTGTATTCACATTCGCCGGCCTTTGGAATTCCAAACATACCCTGCGCTTTGAAATAGTTTCGCACTGAGTTTACGTGGTCGTCAGTTCGGCCAGTGGCTTTCAGGTAGATGCAGGTCTCTTCGTCCACCGGGAAGAAGCCCATCGTTGCGCCATATTCGGGAGCCATGTTTGCTATCGTCGCGCGATCAGTCACCGAAAGGCTGGAGGCGCCCGTGCCGTGAAACTCGACAAACTTCCCTACCACTTTAGCCATGCGCAGCATCTCGGTAACACGCAGGACCAGGTCAGTAGCGGTCACGCCCTCGCGCAAGCTGCCTGACAGGTGAACACCGACGACGTCTGGCGTAAGAAAGTAGACCGGCTGGCCCAGCATCGCGGCTTCAGCTTCAATGCCGCCCACGCCCCAACCAACAATCCCCAGCCCGTTGATCATCGTGGTATGTGAATCGGTCCCCACCAGCGTATCGGGGTAATAGACTCCATTTCGTTCCCAGACGCTCTTCGCCAGGTACTCAAGATTTACCTGATGACAAATACCGATGCCTGGCGGGATAACTCCAAAACCACTGAAGGCCTGGGTTCCCCACTTCAAAAACTGGTAGCGAGAGTTGTTACGCTTAAACTCCATCGCCATGTTTTTCTCAAACGCGTCTTTGGAACTCGAAAAGTCAACCTGGACCGAATGGTCAATCACCAGATCAACCGGAACCAGCGGCTCGATCACTTCCGTGTTCTTATGCAACCGGGCAACCGCGGATCGCATTGCTGCCAAATCCACCAGGAGTGGGACGCCGGTGAAGTCCTGCAGCAGCACTCGCGCTACGACAAACGGCACTTCGTCGGTGCGTTCAGCGCTGGGTTTCCAGTTTGCCAGGGTGCGGATATCGTCTTCGGTAATCTTCGTGCCATCACAGTTGCGCAAAACTGACTCGAGCACGATCCGGATGCTGACTGGAAGTTTTGAAATCGGCCCGACGCCCTCTTTTTCAAGTTGAGGCAACGAATACAGGCGACCTGGCTGGCCGGAGCCTGTGTCAAATGTTTGGACGGAATTAAATGGACCGTGTGGCATAGAGATCGGACCGGTGTTTGGAGAGCAGCGAGCAGGTCTCGCTTGCCCTCACACTAAAAAAGTTTAGGATTTTATAGCAAAGTCCAGTTTAGAGTCAGCACCGATTATCGTCAAGGAAGCCTTCTCGGCGGTCATGGATGAGACTTAACCAATGCCGTATGACATGACTGCTGATTGGGTACTGATGCCGTTTGACGGAATCAACTGCATTCCTTTGCGGAACTTTGCGTCTGGCTTTGCGACCTTTGCGGTTTTGCTTGGCCTTCAGGACCTAACCGCAAAATACGCAAAGGGTTCGCAAAGTGCGCAAAGCAAACTGCACTAGTACCGGCTGATTGAGCCTGTTGCTCCGGTTTCGTTTCTTTTGTATAGTCAGGCATCCCCCGCAAGTCATCTACACCGTTCAGACGACAGATCTGAACAGGCGCAATTGTCTAATTTCTAATATCCATTGATTCAAGGAATGGGTAAGGAGACGTTCAAATGCCGAAGAAAGCTGCCGAAGAGTTTGAATATCTGAGCAACAATCCTGACTTCGTTCCGGATCCTGAAATCGAGGAGTTTATGGAAGAAGAGATAGCGCGCGCGCCAAAGGATCCGGAGCTCCTGGCTCAGCGTTTACGAAACAACACCGCGGCTTCTCCTCGGGATGCAGGCGGTGACCTGGATGCAACATGGGAGGATGTGAATGATAGCGGCGAAGAATCTGTCGGCGGCGACAATCCCACGCCCGATCAATCCCTTGTCGAGGAGAATGCCAACGCAATGGGCATCAATTTCGAAGACAATGAAGAGCTGGAGTTTATCGACAAGATCGAACGGCGGGATCGCGATCGCTACGAGCTAAATGAGAGCTCAAAAGGCGGTGAAGAGACGATCTGATAGTCGCACTCTAGTCAGAACCGCCTGCGTAAGCGGGTGGAGCACTAATCAGCTGCATAGGAAACTGACCCACCCGCTTACGCAGGTGGTTCTGACAAGGCTAGAACAGTTTCCGGCTGTCCAACAGGATCGTCACCGGGCCGTCATTTATCAGCTCGACCTGCATCTCGCCGCCAAACCTTCCGGCCTCAACGCGTACCAAACCCTCGCGCGCGCGCTTCAGAAAATACTCATAAAGTGGCTCCGCAAATTCGGGCGCCGCGGCAGCAATCCATGAGGGACGCAACCCTCGTCTCACATCGCCGTAAAGCGTAAACTGCGAGACCACCAGCAATCCGCCCTCAATGTCCTTCACGGATCGGTTCATCGTTCCGTCGTCGTCATCGAAGATCCGAAGCGCGGCAATCTTCGACGCCAGGTAATCAGCGTCTTTCTCAGAATCATCGCGGGCGATGCCTAACAAAACGACGAGACCCTGTTGGATCTCGCCGACCACTTCATCCTCCACCGAGACTTTTGCGCGTGTGACGCGTTGAACTACAGCCCGCATACAGTTTCTTTTTCGAGCAACGTGGGTGGCAAAACAACCTGTGCTTCTCGGTCACTGTCTTGGCTAGTTACCTGAAACGAAATTATAGGTGATGACGCCTGTGACCTTAACTGGCATCCCACTCAGTTTCGTGGGTGAGAATTTTGATTGGTAGGCAGCGACCTCTGCAGCGCGCCGTAGTTTGAAGGGTCCGGCGATCGCGCAGGCTCGACGCACGTTGCCAGTTTCATCAATCCAAACCTGTACCACCACAGTTCCATAAATCCTGGAGATACGCGCCTCTTCGGGATAGTCCGGCTTGGCTAGAGTAAGCGCTTTTCCATTCAGGACGCCGCCACCCAGAAACGCTTCTTTATCTGTCGAGCTACTACCCGGCCGCGAATCGACAACGGGAGCCTTGAGCCGCAAACTTGCTATTCGGGCATGCATTCTGTCCGCCTCTTCCTGCTTCTTCAGCTTTCCCAGAAGACAGGCATACCGCGAAATCGCATCTACTAGTTCGTCATTTTGATTAGGCCCTGATGCTTTCTCTCTCACTGAAATCAGGCGCAGGAAGTAAGTTGCGGCTTTGGCGTCGTGGCCGGCGAATTGATGAAACTCGGCTAGCATCAGTAGCGAGTTATCAGTCCTTGCGCTGTCGACGCCAAATACTTTCTCCTTAATCCGCAACGACTCCTCATATGCGGACTGGGCGCTCTCTGAATCGCCCAGTGCATACTCCACCAGCGCCTTCCTCTGGAGCAGATCTGCAAGGCGAACATCGGTGGGATTTCCGGTTCGGTACGATTTCACCGCTCGATCGAGTGGCGACTCAGCGTCCATAAACTTCCGCAAAGCGATATATACTTCCGCAAGGTTGACCTGAGCGTTGATGACCAGTTGGTGATTCGGGCTCATCGCTTTTTCCCGTATCTGTAAAGCGCGCTTCGCCAGTGGCAGTCCCTCTTCGTATTTGCGTTCTCCATATAACTTCACAACCTTACGAATCAGCTCAGACGCTTCCTCGAGTTCCTTCGACATCGGAGTTACTGATTCGCCTTGCTGTGGCAGGGATCTAAAATGCATTCCGGCGACAAGTTCAGGGTAAAACGAAAACTGAACGGCCAGTGTGGAAATTAACGCCAGTGTTCTGAGGATTGGGTGAATTTGTGAGTTCATTTCTTTGGCGGCTTGCTGGGTCGTATCTCCACCCGGCTGGCAAGCGCACGATCATCGTGTTGCAGGAGATCTATAACGACGCGCGCGATGTCGTCAGGTTGCAGTTGCCAGGCCTGATCCTCGGTCGGCGTATCACCTCCGAATTCAGTGTTCACAGAACCCGGCATGATGTAACTGACCTTAATTCCGTCATGCCTCACTTCCTGCATCAGCGCCTCACTAAAACCATTGAGGCCAAATTTCGAGGCATTGTAAGCCGCCATCTTCGGGTGTGCGTTTGTACCGGCCAGCGAGGAGATGTTGATAATGTAGCCGCCACCGCGAGTCCGCATCAGCGGTATTGCTTCATGGCAACAATAGAAAACGCCAAACAGATTCGTCTCCAGGATTGCGCGGAAGTCTTCTGGCGACATTTCTTCGACCGTCTGAAACATCCCAATCCCCGCATTGTTCACCAGAATGTCGAGACCACCGAAGTGTAAAGCGCATAATTCAACCAGCGCCTGTATCTGAGTGTAGACCCTAACGTCGGCAACGATACCAGTGACGTGGCCACCCTCCATGTCGCTCAACGTCCGTAAGGTTTCATCAATCTCCTTCCGGCTGCGCGCGCTCAAACACACATTCACACCCTCTTTTACGAGTGCTTCGGCAACTGCACGTCCGATGCCTCTCGTACCGCCGGTTACGATTGCTGTCTTGCCGGTGAGTTCCATTGGAATCTAATCCTCGCGGTTGGATTGCAGCTTGCCTGAGGGGTCTTCCTCCATCATATCGAAGAAGTCGACGACTCCTGTCTCGAGCGAATACTCCGCGCCAACCACGACGAGCCCGTGGTTTCTCACCAACTGTTCGAGCACTTTCGATCCGTGCCGCAAATGATCCGCCGAAGCGCTAATGTTGGCTCTCACTGAGCGTCTGACCAACTCCTCAGGATCATTTCGCAAATCAGTTGCCAGCAACGGTTCAATTGAAGGGCGAACGCAGTCGACGATTGAACGCAGATTCTCCGACTGATGATCGGCTTCTTCCTTCAGCTGATCGAGCGTTGCCAGGATAGCGCCACATTGGGAATGCCCGAGGACGATAACCAGTGGGGTGCCATATTGCGCGGCGGCAAATTCAACGCTCCCCACCTGAGAAGCCGCAACTATATTGCCCGCCACTCGAATGACAAACAGATCGCCGAGGCCCTGGTCAAAAACGATCTCAGCCGGCACTCGTGAATCTGAGCATCCTAGAATTATTGCAAATGGTTCCTGGCCAGCCGCCAATTCCCGTCGTCGCGCGTGGCTGGTAACTGAATTGTCGCTGGGGGCGTCGTTTACAAAACGAAGGTTCCCTTCCTTGAGCCGAGCGAGGGCTTCGTCTGCTGATATCATTTATAGTGTCTCCTGTCGAACCCGAGTATTCCCCTCGTCTTGGATGAAGCACTAACGGGCCGCCCATCACCCAAATGAGCGATGTTGCGACCCGCCCGTGTTTGACTGACTACCGTGCCGCCGGCAACGTGACGCTACGATTGAGAATGACGCCAAATTCCGTACCCGACTTCACTTCAGCTTCACCTTCCTTCTCGTAGACTCGCGCGCCCGTTCCAAGTGCGCCGCCAATGAGTGCACCAATGCCCGCGCCTTTACCACCGCCTGCGATGGCGCCGATTATTGCGCCGGTAGCCGCGCCGCCGCCGATGAAGACTGCATCACGCTTGCGGTTGCTGCGGCCTTCGACCGTGCCTTCATTGTCAGAATTAACATCATCAGCCTGGAGACTGGAGAGCGATCCATTGATCGTATAAGTCTTGCCGTTTGGTAACTGGACCTGGTTGAAAGCCACCAGAATCTGCCCGGGACTACGTCGCCCCGACCGCTTCACTGACGAGACCCGTCCCCAAACTTTGCTGCCCACCGGAATCACTTCCACACCTGCGCTACCATGAACCGGCTCTGTGACATTTGCCGAGAACCGATCGCCCACGCGCGCGGTGCGCGAACTGAGTTGCTCATTGAGGCGAACTCGAATCACGGTGTTTGCGGAAACAACGTAGGTTGGAATCACCACTCTGCGCACCGGTGCACGCCTCACTGGACGTCGGCGGCGCTGAGCGGAAACCTCCAGCACAGTCCCACAGAGAAATATCGCCAGCACCAAAAGGCTCATGGCGCGCACAATGAACTTGCTATTCCTAATCTGCATTGTCTAATCCTCCCATAACGACTCCGAGCGCCGAATAGATAACTGCCTCGGATTTTTTCAAATCGTCAGCAAAGTGTGTGGTTCGCGGATTATACACCGCCGCCCGGGCGCCCTACGACGCCTGCAACTTGCGATTTAATACTTCGTTAACCACCTTTGGATTCGCTTTCCCCTGTGAAGTCTTCATAACCTGCCCTACGAAGAAACCGAACAAACTGTCCTTACCCGCGCGGTAGCTTTCAAGCTGCTGTTGGTTTGCCGTCAAAACCTGATCGACCAGACTCTCAATCTCAGTTGAGTCACTCAACTGGACCAGGCCGCGGGCCGCGACAATCTCCTCAGCGCTCTTGCCGGTTTGGAACATTTCCACCAGCACTTCCTTGCCCTGCTTGCCGCTAATCTTTCCCTCATCGATCAACTTCACGAAAGCACCCACGTCCGCCGCTGACACCGGCGACGCGCTTGCCGCCAGTCCGGAGTTTTCCAGCTCGCGGAGTAGCTCAGACCTGATCCAATTTGCGGTGGTGCGAGCATTTCCCGAGCTTTCGACGGCCTTCTCATAGTAATCAGCCAGCGACCGCTCGGAAGTTAATTGCGAAGCGTCGCTGAACGACAACTGGTATTGTTCGATGAACCGGCGGCGGCGCGCCTCAGGCAGCTCTGGCATTTCACTGCGCACTCGCGAGATGAATTCATCCGAAACAATCAAGGGCGGCAGGTCAGGCTCGGGAAAATAGCGGTAGTCGTGTGCCTCCTCTTTGGAACGCATCACACGCGTTTCTGCAGCACGTTCGTCCCACAGCCTGGTTTCCTGTTGCAACTGGCCTCCTGATTCAAGCACTTCAATCTGCCGGCGGACTTCAAACTCAATCGCCCGGTGCATGAACCTAACCGAGTTGAGATTTTTTAGTTCCACCTTGGTGCCGAATTTCGAGTCGCCAATTTTTCTCACCGAAACATTCGCTTCGCAGCGAAGATTGCCCTTTTCCATGTCTGCTTCCGAAGCCCCCACCCACTGGAGCGCTCGCCGCACATGGTTCACGTAATCGTAGGCCTCCCACGCGTTTCGAAAGTCCGGCTCGGTCACAATTTCTGCTAGTGGGGTCCCGGCGCGATTCAGGTCGATATATGAATGACGATCAATATCGGGCAAGCCTTCGTGGACATTCTTGCCCGCATCCTCTTCCAGATGAAGACGTGTGATGGCGATCTTTTTGGGTATCCACTCAACTGGGTGGCCAGCTTCATCACGTTCGGCCGTCATGATCTCAAGTTCGCCGTCGGCTGAAAATGGTTTATCAAACTGGGAAATTTGATAGCCCTTCGGTAAGTCGGGATAGAAATAATTCTTCCGCGAAAAAATTGATTGATTATTGATCCGTAGGCCAAGCGACAGGGCGGCGCGGGCTCCCAACTCGACGACCCGGCGGTTCAGCACTGGTAGTGCCCCTGGCAGGCCAAGGCAGACAGGACACGTATTTGAATTTGGCTCATCGCCAAACCTCGTCGAGCAGCCGCAGAAGATTTTCGACTCCGTACTCAGTTGAGCATGAATCTCTAATCCAATAATCGTTTCCCAACCGTTAGTCATAATGAATTAGCAAAACAGTAATCAGCAGTCAGCAGTCAAAATTCTAAGGGCGCAACCAACCTGGCGAAGCGCCGGCGCGTCGGGCTTCGTCTTCCAGTGCGCGCCACCTTGCGCTTAGCCCCGCGCGAGCGGCGGCCCGCTCGTTGAATTGCGTAATCAATGCGCTTCGCTCAAGCGAGTAATCGTGGGAAGAACCAATCAAGCCAAGGGGAGCATGAATGGGAAACTGCGAGTGACCAAATCCGCCGGAATGCCTTCGTTGAGACGCGGCTCCGGAATTCAAGGAGACACGGCCGCGCGTTCCGCCACCGCCGAATCCAATTCGAGCACGCAGTTGGGTCCCGGCGCGAGGAGCAACAAAGCCCCCATTGAGACTTCGAGCCGGTTGTGCGGAATGCGGCGCGCGGCCCGTATTGCCAAACGAGATCAAAGGCACAAGGTGGAAGCCGCTCGACGAATAGCTGGTGAATGATCCAGCTGGCGATTCTTCAAGTCGCGCGCGGAGGTAACCTAACTCTGAATCAAGCGCAGCAATTTCAGTCCTTAACTCAGACGCACGCGCGCGCCAGTAGGCCTCAGATTCCCTGTCTGTAATCAGTTGGCGCTCCAGATCGATTCCAGACACGTCAGCAACTGCTGCGGCCTGCCTGCGTGAATCGGCCAGTGTCGGCAGTCCGAGCTGTTTGCGTTTGCGTTCGTAGGCCGCTGCACTTTCGTGCCGGCGACGGGCTAATGGCTCGAGATCGCGATTCGTTATCGTAAGCGTCTTCCCTCGCGAGCTACGCGGAAAGTCAACAGCACCTTTGCCAGCGAAGAGGCTTCCGGCTTGTTCAGAGTTGGCCTTCTCAGTGGCGGCAACATCAATCGCAGCTAGCGCGAGTGTGACTTGAATGCCTGGGGAAACTTCGTACGTAAGAGTGCTATCGCTTACAACAAACTTATTGGGAATCTCAACCCGACGTCCTCCGCGCATCACTAGCGTGTAGCCGCTCACAGTCACGGTGAATAAAAGCATGACCATTGCCAGCGAAACGAATCGGACTGAGCGGCGTGCAACACGAATGTCTCTCATAGGACTACTCCCTGAGTCTCCAAGCCACCAAAAACGAATTGTGTCTATTGGGGCCCTGTTTGGGGATAGCACAGTATATCATTCAGAAAATCAACCGCAGAACGACCACGCGCCCGGCGGCCGAAAAAACTTTGCAACCGCTCGCTCAGTTTGATATACAACGCCTCACAGATTGCTAGAAGACGGCCAGTCAGCTGATTTGAGTTTTTCGCTGGTGTTCAACCCTTTACAGAGGAGCGAAACAGAACCATGGCAAAGACTGTTTGTAAGATTCTAGGAATACTTTTTCTAATCGGAGGCGTCGCCGGATTCGTCGCGCCCAGGTTGCTCGGCTTCCATCTGACGCCGGCTCACAACCTGGTCCACATCGTTTCCGGAGTTGTCGCTCTATATTTTGCTTTTTCCGGATCGATGGCGCAGGCAAAGGGTTTTTGCCTGGTTTTCGGGATTGTCTATTTGGGACTGGGCCTTCTCGGGTTGACCATGGGCGATCCGGCTATGAATCGAATGTGGCATATCGGGCCATTGGATCTGGCCATGCAGGACCACGGGCTGCACCTGGTGCTCGGGGCTGCCTTTCTCGGCAGCGGTCTGTTTACCAAGTCTCCTTAGCCGTCGCGCGACTGTCACAGTCGCAAAAGTTTCAGGTTGCAAGGCCGAGTTCCATAAGCTGACGCACATGCGCCCACGAACCGGAACCTTGCAACCTGATTTGCTTTTTCCGACCTCCGGCTAAACCTCCAAAAACAGAATCCAGCCGAACTAGAAGCTCAGCGAGGCGCCTGCTCGTCCCGTTCTTCCGGGCGTGCGAAATCCGCTTTCAAAATATTCGCGATCGAATAGATTGTCGACGTAACCAAAAAACCGCAGCGATCGCGCTTCACCAAGCGGCAGCGTGTAGCTTCCCCCCAAATCAGCTTTTGCTAACCCTGCGAAGCGATAGACCCGACTGCCAAAGGTTCTTGAATCAAAGATCGGCGCCAGATAATCGCTCGACGCCGCGAAATCAAGATTAATAAGTACGCGTTTGCCGACGCGTTGGGTAACAACCAGGGAAAACTGATGATCGGGAGTCACAAATGTGCGCAGAACGCCAATCTGCGGTGTGCGCTGAAGGCTCTTGGTAAAGGTATAAGCTAATGAGAGATTCATCGCGCGGGCGGGTGCGGCTGTCAGGCTCATTTCCACTCCGCGAGCGATCCCTCCATCAGTGTTTAGATAACCGCCAAACCGTCCGAAAGGATCGGTGGCCGGATTGATCAGTCCTGTAAAGTCGAACACGATCACTTTCTGAAGGTGCGTGTAGAAGTAGGTGGCCGAGGCTCGCACGCGGTTCTTTGAAAATGTTTGGTCAATCCCTCCGTCAATTGCGATGGAACGGTCCGGCGCAAGGCGCGGATCGCCGAAGACGGAATAACCAAAGCTGCTAAAAAACGTTCCGAAGCGCTCGTAGAGCGATGGCGCACGATAACCGTTCCCGACATGCGCACGCAGTTTTGTCCCCGACGAAGGGAACATGTAAGCAATTGATCCATCCCCGGTGTAAGCGTTGGGTGGTGATTGGAAAGTGATTCCGCTATATGGCGCACTTGCCGCCGGCGTGAATTGAGGTTGTCTCAGACTAAAAAACTGCGCGCGAAATGCTGCTGATATCTGGAGCCGATCTTCCAGGAACCGCAATTGATCCTGGACGAACAAAGCGTGACTACGCTGGGTTACGTCGACAGTTGAATTGTCAGCAGGGTTAACCTGAAACGAGCGATTCAGGAAATTCTCGCTTTCAAACTCGTATCCGCCGGTGATGAAATTGGAGCGCCCGGCCCGCACATCAAAACGCGCATTAACCGTTTGAACGCGCGCATCGAAATCCGATTCCTCCGTACCGCCAAACGGCTGGAAGCCAACTCCTAAAGGTCCGTTACTGAGCGATCGGTTGGTTAACAGTCCTTGATAGCTGACCGTGTAACCGAAATCCCCCGCAGGATGGTGAGAAAAAATCAATGCGCCGGAAAAGAAATTTGCCTTGCGGCGGTTGTCCGGATCATTTGCCGCAGGTACGAAGGTGGCAGCGCCAACATTCAGAAGTGAAAACGGAACTCCAGTTTCATAACGACGTTGTTGTTCCAAAGATAGTGGAATCGCCTCGACTGTTCCGGCCGCAGGCAACACGCCAATGCCCTCGGGGTTGTTATTCAGTTGAGAACGGGAATTGGAAACATAGATGCGTGCAGACAACGTAGTGGTCGTTGTCGGAAGAAACATTAAGCGCCCCTGCCCGCTTGAATTGCGAAACTCATCATGATTATCGAGACCGCGGCTTACGTTGAAGTGTGAAAAGCCGGCGCTGTAGTGAAGACGGTCATTTTGTGCGCCGCCGGCCAAATGGGCTCTGCCGCGGAACACGCCGAGCGCACCCCCTTCGGCGAGCACACCCCCGTGTAAGGGCCCACCACCGTCGTCAGTTACGAGATTTATCACTCCGCCAATCGCGTTTGAGCCATATAACGAAGAGCCTGAACCGCGCAGCACCTCGACGCGGCTGATGTTAGTGACCAGCAAGTTCTCCAGGAGACCGGAAGCGTCCCCCTGCGGAGCCGCAGCGTCGCGAAAACGTAAACCGTCCATCAAAACAGCAGTGTCTTCATTGCGCAGTCCGCGCGTCTTGATCGAAGTGAAAGAACCGGGACCACCAAGCGGTTGTACGCGTAAGCCCGGAACTGTGTGCAAGGATTCCGGAATCGAAGCCTCGTCACGATCCTCCATATCTTGAGCGTTAATAACTGAAACCGCTTTGGAAACTTCGTCGACCGTCTGCGCCGTACCGTGCGCGATGACGACGACTTCTTCGTTTACTGCCGCGAGCGGCAGTTGAATCTGCACCGTCACAGGTGCATTCCGTTCAACTCGCAGCGTTTGAGCCGGGGCGCGGGCAAAACCTGCCGCTTCCACTTCGACCAAATACTCACCTGACTTCACGCGTTCGAAGACAACTCGGCCTTCGTCGTCAGTGCGCCGCCGGATGCGAACTCCATTATCCCGAGCGCGAAGCGTCACTGATGCTCTTCGCACGACCGCGCCTTGAGGGTCGGTGACGCGGACGGCGACACCGGTTCCGTTCACACTATTTTGAGCAAATGAGGTCAGCGCGATAATAATCACGAGCCCACAAACGCGAAGCGTCGGCGTCGAGGCGAGCCTGACAAACTTCGTTGCTGAATCAACCGGACCAAATTCTGGTCGTTCTTTATTTTTCATGATTAGCTTCTCCTGCCCGTCGCAGTGCGAGCTGAAATTGAAGCACTCGATGATGTCCTGACTTGCGGTTGTGATTCGCTCGGTCGCGAGCCCGTAATGGTTGTCGCTCCGCGTGAATCCCCTTTGCTCCTTGCCTTCCCAGACCGTTTGGTCCAGTGGCCCAACAGGAGCGTCGTCACCGCTTACAGTTGCGCGGGCAGTGGCGGATTTTCACCGTCTTCCCTTCGAGTTCTTCATCGTTGCAGAATTACCGGCGCAGTTCATGCACCGGCGTAACTCGAGGCGCACCAGAAACCGGATGCGCATCGACCAGGACCTTTACCTCAAATACTTCTTTCAGGGTTTCCGGCGTTAGCACCTCTTCGGGACTGCCAAACGCCACACCTCTTCCGTCTTTCATCAACAGAACATAGTCGGAAAATTCAGCCGCCAGATTAATGTCGTGGGTGACGACGAGAGCTGAAGTTTCGCGTCTGTCACAGCGCTGCCTCACGAGGGCCAGAATTGTTGCCTGATGGGCCAAATCCAGATTCGCAGTAGGCTCGTCGAGGAGCAGCACCGCGGCGTTTGTGACAAGGGCGCGGGCCAGAACCGCGCGCTGGCGTTCTCCGCCTGACAGCTCGTTCATCAGACGTCCACTCAACGTATCTAACTGCGTTTCCTGGAGGACCTCTTTCGTCGCCTCAACATCGCGGACCGTTTCCCAACCCCATCCCGGCGCCGACCAGGCATACCGGCCACCCAAAACAAACTCGAAAACGGTTACCGGAAAACGAAGGTCGGCCTCCTGTGCTACGACCGCAATTCGCTTTGCGATAGCGCGGCGCGAAAACGAAGCAAGAGGTTGCCCGTCCAGTGAGATCTCACCAGCCGTAAGCTTCAATCCACCGTTGAGCGTGCGCAGCATCGTAGATTTGCCCGCGCCGTTTGGGCCGATGATCGCTGTTATGCGATGGGGTTCCAGTTCAAGCGAGACCCTTGAGACCGCGACCCGATCGCCATAGTTCACCGTGATGTCCCGTGCAATTAGCATTTGGTTGTCAGAACCACCTGCGTAAGCGGGTGGTCGCCTGTTCCTATCCAGCGCCTTGGTCCTCTTCACTCCACCCGCTCACGCAGGTCGTTCTGACCGGCTACCGACGCTTCAGAAGGTAGACAAATAGGGGTGCTCCGATGAGCGCAGTGATCGCCCCGACGGGAAGTTCTCGCGGCGCGATAATCGTGCGCGCCACCGTATCAGCGAGAATGACAAATGCCGCACCAGCCAACGCTGAGGCTGCGATGACAATTCGGTTATCGCTGCCAAATGTAAGGCGGACCAGATGTGGGACGACCAAGCCAACGTAGCCCACCGATCCACTGGAGGCTACTGAGGCACCCACGAGCAAGCTGGCCGCGACGAACACCGTGATCCGCACCCGTCCCACTTCCACTCCCAAGTCAAAGGCGTCGCGCTCGCCCAGCATCATCAGGTTCAACGAACGCGCATTCAGCGCCAAAACAACGACGCCAATTAGCGCCGCCAGAAGAGTAATCGCAAGCAGACTCGAAGTTGTCCCCGAGAGATCGCCGAGAAGCCAAAATGTGAACGAGCGGATTCGCGTGGCGTCCATCATTGTTGTGATGAAGACTATTCCGGACGAAAGAAAGGTAGTCACTATTACCCCGGCAAGTATCAGCCGCTCTGGCGTGGCGCCGGCCCGTCCTCGCGCCAGGCGGTAAACCACAAAAGTCGCAGCTAGCGCGCCGGCAAACGCCATCACCGGCCTGCTCCATTCGCGCGTACCGAAAAATACGAGGGCCACCATCGTCCCGACGGCAGCGCCATTGGAAACTCCCAGCAGATATGGCTCAGCCAGTGGGTTACGGAGCAACGCCTGATAACCCGCTCCCGCAGTCGCCAGGCAAATTCCCACCGCTCCGGCAAGAAGAATTCGCGGCAAACGAATGTCGAAGAGGATTGCTCGCTGTTCAGACGAGAGGCCGCAATCAATTTGGCCCGTTAACGCGCAGAGCGTTGATGCGAGTGGCAAGCGTTGGCTCCCGACCAGAGCTGCCGCTACGAAAACAATCAGGAGGATCAGCAACAGCACTGCGCAAACACCGAACGCTTTGCGAAAGGTTGCATATCCTGCATTTGCTGACTTCTCCTGGGTGATCATGATCTGGTCCAAATTAACTCTGAGCTATTTGAATGCCTCGGGGTGCAACGCATGCGCCAACGCTTCCAGACCATCGACGAGTCTCGGCCCCGGCCGCGACAGGAAATCGTCGTTGATTTTGTACACACGGTTGTTGCGCACCGCCGGAGAATCGCGCAGTGGACTGGCCACAGCCGAATTTGCGTTTCCCATCGATCCGCCAGTGGGAAGGATGATCGCCTCGGGTTTGGCGCTGAGCGCCGCTTCGTCGCTGTAACGGGGGAAGGCATCCGGAACATCAGCTGTGACTGAAATGCCGCCCGCCCGTTTCACGAGATCTGTCAGATAGGCCTCACGCCCTATGGTGTAGAGAGGTTCGCCTGCGACCTGATAAAACACGCTTACCGGTGGGACGCCCCTGAGCGCCGTGGCGATCGCATCACTCCGTTTGCGCAAGTCCCCCGTCGCGCGCGCTGCCTCAGCGGAAGTTTCAAACATCTCACCAAAGGCGGTCATTGAACTAAACATCTCCTCGAGACCCCCTGGATTTGTGACGTAGACGGCGATGCTTTGCTGGCCCAGCTGTTTTGTAAATGCTTCGAGTTGAGACGCGGTGGAGACCAGGACAATTTGTGGCTTGAGCGCGATGATTCGCTCAACGCTGGGGTGCATCGTGTCGCCGATTTTCGCGAGCTGCTTTGCCTCGGCGGGGTAATCACAGTAGTCGGTATTTCCAACAAGTCGATCACCAGCTCCTACGGCATAAACTATCTCAGTAAGATTCGGCGCGAGGGAAACGATCCGCTCAATTCTTACCGGGAGCATGATCTTCCGCCCAGCTTCGTCGACCACTTCTCGGGTAGCTACGCTGGGTGGGGTCGAGCGTGCATTGTCAGAAGGCCCTTTAGAGCAAGCGAGGCCCGCTGCAATCGAGAACAGGATCAGTCCTGTCGCCGTTACTCTTGTTGTAAATTTTGAGAGGTATCGCAAAAGCAAAATCCCACCGATCTGCCGGGTCTCGTGGCGAAAAGAGACAGGCGATCGGCGGGACTATGATGGACTTATCCTGCGGCCTGAACGCGTTTCCGCGAGCGTTCACCAGCTGCGAAGCATCTTGGGCAGGTCTCCTGGCTTAGAGCTCCGTCACTTCGGAGTCTCATCACAGTGGCGCGACCGCACGGGATTCTCACCCGCTTCCCTATTCTCCCCATTACCTGGGGCACCCAGACACTTTCAAATACAAAGAACAGTTTATTCAATCTTCTGGATCGACGCGCGGACATTATCACCTACCTGGGCGCCTGTCAAACAACTGCGGCGCAAAAAATGAGAGCAGGGATTTTGCGTTTGACCTGACCGCGCGAGAGTGTTACTGAATGAGGCGAAGGAGAACCCCGATGCATTCACGAATAGCCGAAGCGCTTGACTATCTTGATACAGAACGGGCCGACTTGCAGGCTGCCTTGGAGATGGTTCCCAGCGAACTGCGCGAGCGTGCCCCCGCCCCCGATCGTTGGTCGGTAGCGCAAGTGTTGCAACATCTGACACTCATCGAAAATCGGATTGTGCCGTTGATCCGCAAACTGGTAACCGGCGCCCGCGCGGCTGGACTGGGCCCGGAACTCCAGACGAGTTCAATTTTAAATACCCGGCACGCCGCAAAGATTGCCGATCGTAGTTTTCGCGTAACAGCGCCAGAGGAAACAGTGCCGCCGTCTGACGTTAGCGCGGCAGTGGCCTGGAAAGCACTGGAAGAATCCCGAAAGGCCCTGAGAGAAGCGGCTGCCTCGGGAGAGGGGTTAGCCCTGAGCGAAGTGAAGTATCCGCATCCGGTGCTTGGCGAGATCAATCTTTATCAATGGATACTCTTTGTGGGCAGCCATGAGGTCCGGCATACCGCGCAGGTCCGCGAAATTGCTGAACAGTTTACATCCGCCTCAACCTCCGCATCGGCGACAAACCAGGACAGGAACAACTAGAGAAATGATCAAGACCATTGAATGGACGGATGAAGGCATCCGCATGCTGGACCAGCGGCTGCTTCCGACCGAAGAGAAATATCTCATGCTGCGATCCTATGAAGAGGTTGCTGAGGCGATCAAGAAGATGGTTGTGCGCGGAGCGCCGGCAATCGGAGTTTCCGCGGCTATGGGGTTGGCCCTCGGGGCGAGCCAGTCAGTAGGCACTTCCGTTGCTGATCTGGAAGACGACTTCAGCTATATGTCGAAGGTCTTGTCGGAAACTCGACCCACGGCCGTTAACCTTTTCTGGGCCATCGAGCGAATGCGGGAAGCTTTTCAGCGGGGCAAGGCGGCAGGCCACGACTCAGAGACAATCAAAGCAAGCTTGATTGCAGAAGCCAAAGATATATTCAGTGAAGACATTCAGGCTAACCGTTCCATCGGGCGTTTTGGCGCCGATCTGATTGCGGACGGAGACACTGTGCTTACTCATTGTAATGCGGGTGCGCTCGCAACAGCCGGCGACTATGGCACCGCGCTCGGCGTTGTTCGCGGTGCGCGTGATGCAGGAAAACGCGTGGCCGTGATCGCTGATGAAACCCGGCCATTTTTGCAGGGTTTACGTCTAACGGCCTGGGAACTGGCCCAGGACAACATCCCGGTCACAGTGATTACCGACAACATGGCCGGGCATGTTATGAAGAGCGGGAAGGTCAACGTGGTAGTTGTGGGCGCGGACCGCATTGCCGCGAATGGAGATGCAGCAAACAAGATTGGCACCTACATGGTGGCCGTATTAGCCAGGGAACACGGAATTCCCTTCTATGTTGCCGCTCCGATTACCACTTTGGATCTCACGCTGAAGTCGGGTAGTGAAATACCCATTGAAGAACGCGATGGACGAGAAATCACTCACATCGGCGCGAATCAATTGGGGCCCGAGGGTGTGAGTGTGCTCAACCCAGCGTTTGACGTAACGCCGAATGAACTGATAGCCGCAATAATTACCGACAAAGGGGTCGCCCGCGCGCCTTATGTGGAGAGCCTGAGGTCGTTGGCCGGACCGGCAAAAGCTGAGTCTGCAAGTTGACGCATCGTTAAGCCGTCGATTGCCTAACTGTTTGCGCCGGCAAACCGACTATTCTTCCACCAGTCCATAGTTAACTTCAGCCCCGTCCGCAAGTCTACCTTTGGTTCAAAACCCAGGAATTCACGCGCGCGCGTTATATCGGCCAGACTGTGCTTCACGTCACCCGGCCGCGTGTCCTGGTAATCAACTTCGACGTCGGTTTTACCCGTCAACTCTTTCAATTGTTGGAAAAGTTCATTCAGGGTAATGCGCTCACCGTTGGCGACGTTAATTACCTGGCCAATACCCTTAGTGGTCTCCGCGGCTTTAAGGTTGGCGTCGACTACGTTATCAATGTACGTAAAATCGCGCGATTGTTCACCGTCGCCATAAATTACCGGCTGGCGGTTACTCAGTAGATCGCTGATAAAGCGCGAGATCACACCGGAATATTGCGAGCTGGGATCCTGACGAGGGCCGAACACATTGAAGTACCTTAGCGATAGTGTTTCTAGTCCATAGACGCGCGTGAAGACCTGCGCGTAATACTCGCCCACAAGCTTTGCCACGGCATAAGGAGAGAGTGGTTCAGGCAGCATCGCCTCGACTTTTGGAAGAACCGGCTTGTCGCCGTAGGCTGAACTGGAAGCGGCGTAGACAAGGCGCTTCACGCCCCGCTCCTTAGCAGCCAGCAAAAGTGAAAACGTTGAATCGACCGAGGCTATGTGAGTTTGTCGAGGGTCTTCTACCGAGCGAGGCACCGACGGAATCGCTGCTTCATGAAAAACCAACTCAACACCCTCGAGGGCGCGACGCAGGGCTGACTCATCCGCCAAACTCCCCTTCACAAAATCTACCTGTCCGCCAATTTCGTCCAGGTTCTCCTGATATCCAGTTGAAAAGTCATCGATAATACGTACACGAGCGCCCGCGGCTGATAGTGCAGCCGCGATGTGTGAACCGATGAAACCAGCTCCCCCAGTGACCAATGCGATTCCAGTTAGAGGCATATTCGATTTATCAACTCTTTGTCAGATTTCAATTGCTGCCCGAAGAAATTCAACTTCCCTTGCCGACATTATCTGCCAATACCAACGTACTTAAAACCTAGTTCGCGCATGTGCGCTGGTTCATAAATATTCCGCAAATCGGCGATGCAGGGCGACTTCATGAGGTCTCGAATTCGGGTCATGTCGAGAGCTCGAAACTGGTTCCACTCGGTAACAAAAACGAGCACATCTGCGTCTGTGACCGCAGTGTATTCATCCTCACAATAGATTACGTCCGGCAATACTCTGGCGGCTTCCTCCATCGCAACAGGATCATACGCTCGCACTATTGCGCCGCTCGCTACTAAGCCCTTGATGATATCGATAGCGGGCGATTCACGCATATCGTCCGTTTCAGGTTTGAAAGCCAGACCAAGTACTGCGATAGTTTTCCCTTTAATGCCGCCGGCCAACTTCTCGATCTTGGGCAACATTGCCTGCCGTTGGCGGCGGTTTACTTCGATCACTGCGTCGACAATCAGGGAGTCGCAGCCAAAATCACGAGCCACCGAAGCGAGCGCCTGAGTGTCTTTGGGAAAACACGATCCTCCAAAGCCCGGACCCGGATGCAAAAACTTGCTGCCAATCCGCTTGTCCATGCCAATCGCCCTGGCCACGTCGTGAACATCACAGCCAATCTTTTCGCACATGTTCGCTATTTCATTGATGAATGAAATCTTGGTGGCCAAAAAGGCGTTGGCGGCATATTTTGTTAGTTCGGCAGCTTCCAGAGATGTAACAACGAATGGCGCCTCGATCAGGTAGAGCGGCCGATACAGGTCTCGCATGATTGCGATTGCCTCTTCATCCCGGCTGCCTATCACGACACGGTCGGGCCTCATGAAATCATTGATTGCGGCCCCTTCGCGCAGGAACTCGGGGTTTGAAACCATTCCGAAATTCAGTTGTGATTTCAGTCGCTCGCGAATCAGTTTACGAAGATATTCTCCGGTTCCAATCGGCACCGTCGATTTTGTAACAATAACTTTGTAGCCGTTCATATAATCGGCCACGGTGCCGGCGGCAGCTTCCACAAAGCTGAGGTCGGGAGAGCCGTCGGGTTTTGGCGGAGTGCCCACGGCGAGAAAGATGACCAGCGCTTGTTCGACCGCCTGCTTAATGTCGGTTGTAAAACGCAGTCGCCCGGACTGCATATTCTTCGTTACGATCTGCTCCAGACCCGGTTCATAGATCGGCATTTCGCCACGCGAAAGCCGCTCAAGCTTGGCGGCATCTACGTCCACGCAGATAACATCTACGCCAAACTCAGCAAAACACGCACCCGTCACTAATCCGACGTAACCGGTGCCAATAACCGCAATGTGCATTAGATTCCTTTAACCAGAGTACTAAGGTGTCCATATTAAAACCTTGCGGGTCAAACACGACATATATCGCGTGACCCGCAAGGTTGTGCTTTATCTGACCACCCCGCCTAAACTCAGCGCAGTGGTGTTTTTGCTAACAAGCAATCGCCGATTTACTTAGACGGGCTGATAATGATCGGGTTGCCGCCGAAGTTGAAATCGTTATCGTGCATCGCTGCATACAAGATACCGGCAATCGCGCCAGCGCCGAGAATCAACAAAGCAGCAGTTTCGCCACCGCTCAAGAGATCGTCGTCGTCGCCTGGATCCGTCTTGGCATCAGGAGTACCAGCCATCGCGCTTTCGCCCGCGGCTACTTGCTTGACCGAATCTCCTTCGCGAAGTTCAGCAATACCTGAGTGCGTTGTCAGCGAAGTCACGCCCTTGATGACACTCACGGTGAACGACGTTGACTGGCTGCCGTCAACCACAACCACGCCGTCGTTAGTCGTGAAGTTAACTGCAATGCCGGCTACCGTTGAAACGTGGGCGGTACCGTTATCAAGCAAGCCCATCAGGCTCTTCTCGGTAAAGCTCAACTTCATGCTTGAGGTCGCGGCTAATTCCACGCGGCCGAGCTTGCTGAGATTCACCGTGGCGTTGCTGCTATCGGCGGTGGTAATTGAGCTGTCCGAAAAGACTGTCCCGCCGGAGACGGTGTTTTCACCATTGACTGTTACTTGTCCGGTGACTGACAACTGTCCGGATGGAGCTTTCGCTGCGGGCGAAGCCAATACTACCATTGAGTAAACACTCAAAATGGCTACTGCCACACAGGCCGCTATGGGTTTGCGGCTCCAAGTTTTGCTGATCATTAACGTTCCTCCCGTAAATTGAAACAATTTCCTGATTGCGGCCAATTGGCCTATGGATCTCATAAGAGGTGTCGGCTTTTTGCCTTCTTCACCTCAATAAGGGCTGCACTAAAATTCAAAATGCCGTCTACAAAGCGTAAACACCGGGCTGTTATTACATGAATGAAGGCACTCTGTCAACAGCCATTTCGGCGACTTTGCAACGAAATTGTGCTTTTTTCCGTTGGCAGGGAAGATAACACTAGAACTGCCCCTAGTCCAGACCTTTCTGCCTCAAAATGCCGAAAAGTCATGGTTCGGACGGTCTCGCGGGTACCGTCCACTCGTTTGGGTTCATTAAAATCGACTTTCCTGATTTCTATAGATACAAATGAAGAGGATTTGAGCCAATAAATGATGGCCGGGATCAGAGCACGGTCAAACATGTGGCAGATAGGAGGAGCAGTTAGGGGTTAGTGACGCGTCGAGCGCGCGTTATCGGGCGACTCTTAACGGGCTCCACAGCCGAAACCGAGTCACCAGTCGGAGAAGTCTGCGACTCCTTCCGTTCCACAAGCTCCGATTGTTCGTAGGGATCAAGCCGAGCGAAAACGTAAAAGGATTCTCCCACTCTTACGACTCCAAGATAACGAAAAGTAGTTTCTAAAACGTCGCCAACACGTAGGGACGCGGAACGCGGCGGCCGCTCCAAAATTAGACTGAATTCATCGCTGGCGACAGCCTCGAGTTCAGGCAGATAGTCGTTTTGAGTGTCGATGGCGATTCGCATAGCCATCTCGCGGAGTGCGCGGATTCTATTGGAATTGCGCCGGTAATACGTGGGATTAACCTCGTGCCGGCTTGCACGGTCATCGACTACCTCCTGTTCGTTCCGGAGATAACCCAGATACGCTCGGACGACGGGCCCAAATTGAGCGTCTTCGCTGTTTGATTGAGCACCGGCGGCGCTTGCGGACCACAAGAGCATCAGGCCAACCAGGAGAAGCTTAATCAGTGTTCGGGAATTCATGTTCTTCAAGCGATCCAGCGAATCGTGGCCCAATTGACTAAAACAATTAAGGGTGAGCCGATGGCGCTTGATTCTATCAGCTCCTTCGGAAACCTCCGTTGCGCGCAAGTTTCAGCAATGTTACATTGATCTTCAATTTAAGGTAAGTGATGGTTCAAGATCCTCCTGACTTCTTAAACGTCGCGAAGAAAATAGCGCTCGGAATCAGCGGCGGAATTGCGGCCTATAAAGCGGCGGAAGTGCTTCGAGGCTTACAAACCGCCGGATGCACCGTTCGTGTCGCCATGACCAAGCGGGCGTGTGAATTTATACAACCGCTGACGTTTCGAGCCCTTTCCGGTGCCCATGTCATCGTAGATGATTATGCTCCTGATAATCCTGATCCAATCGCCCACATCACCTTTTCTCAAACCGTCGATCTTCTTCTGATTGCTCCGGCGACAGCGAACATCATCGCAAAGTTTGCCAATGGGGTGGCTGATGACTTCCTGACATCGACCTATCTCGCATCGACTGCGCCTGTCTTGTTAGCTCCGGCGATGAACACCACGATGTGGCATCATCCGGCCACCCAGCGGAACATCGAAGTCCTTCGTGCCGATGGCGTCCACATTATCGATCCTGACGAAGGCGAGATGGCTTGCGGCACTGTTGGACCAGGACGGCTTAGCGAACCCGAGAAGATTGTGGCAACGGCGCTGGAGCTATTGCGCACCACTGGCCAGGGGCGCGCAAACGATCTCTGCGGAGAACACCTACTTATTACTGTAGGCGCGACGCGAGAAGCCATCGATCCTGTTCGTTTCCTGTCCAATAAGTCCTCTGGCCGTATGGGATTTGCAATCGCAAGAGCAGCGGCCACGAGAGGAGCTCGCGTCACGATAGTCGCTGGGGCAACTACGGCACCCCCTCCTGAACATTGTTCTTTGATCAGAGCCTATTCTGCAGAGGAAATGCGAGAAGCGGTACTGACTCATCTTAAGCAGGCCACAGTTTTTATCGGCGCGGCCGCTGTGGCGGACTATCGCCCGGTTGAACGTGCCGCGCAGAAGATCAAGAAAGGCTCCGGGCCAATCGCGTTGGAACTGGAGCCAACACCTGACATTCTCAGTGAAGTTTCAGGGGCTCGGCATGGTGGCCTACTGGTGATCGGATTCGCGGCCGAGACTCAAAATGTCCTGGCTAATGCTCAGCAGAAACTGAAGCGAAAGAATCTGGATGCCGTGGTTGCCAACGATGTAACTCGCGAAGGCGCTGGTTTCGACACCGAAACTAACGAAGTCACTATACTCACTCGCGACCAGCAGGCTCCCGTTCACGTACCTCTGATTGCCAAAACCAATGTCGCCGATGTAATACTCGACGAAATTGTTCGATTACGGTCCAGAGTAAAGCTTGCCCATTCGCCGATGGGTTCGTTAGCAAATGGTTAACTAATTAGGAACCCTGTGAAGTCCACTATGGCGTCAGAACCTGTGATGAATGAGATCGCCTCACTGCTAAAGGACGCACGTGAACAGCTCACCTATTTCCATGAATTAGGCGTCGAGAGCATTGAAGCCTGCGAATTACCCACGCGCGCTACTGCAAAACTGGCACCTGAGAAATTGCCGGTACCCTTTAATCGTGAAATCGCGGATTCGAATTTTTCCGGCGCGCCTCCGTTCCCTTCCCGCACACAGCGCGCTGAACTAACCCACGACCAACTTGGGCCGGACGTCTCAATCCCTAAACGGACCCAACTGTTTTCCGAAGTGAAGCCTTCAGTGCAGCTCTCGAGGTCCGCCGAGACCTTTGAAACCATTTGGACCGACATTGGGAACTGCACTCGCTGCCCGTTGCACGAGGCAAGGACAAACATAGTTCACACTGACGGAAACCAGCGAGCCCGCTTGATGTTTGTCGGCGAAGCTCCGGGCGCCGACGAAGACGTTCAAGGGCGACCGTTTGTAGGCCGCGCCGGCCAGCTACTGACGAAAATCATCGAAGCCATCGGATTTAGACGCGAAGACGTGCTGATTGGAAACGTCAATAGATGCCGGCCCCCAGCCAATCGTCCACCAACATTCGAAGAGGCCGCGACCTGCAAACCATTTCTACTACGAGAGATTGCCGTGATGCGCCCGGAGGTTATAGTCGTGCTCGGCAACACCGCGATGCGAAACCTTCTGGACACAAAAGTCGGAATCACAAAACTCCGCGGACAGTTTCAGGATTATCAGGGCGCGAAAGTGATGCCTACGTTTCATCCCGCCTACTTGTTACGCGATCCCTCAAAGAAGAAAGAAACGTGGGCCGACCTGAAAATGGTGCGCGACTATCTCGAAACTACCCGCAAGCGCATTGACTGACGCCTCAATTCCAGCCTTCCCATTGAAGGCTGCTGATGCATTCCAACCCATTTCAACTTTTGCAAATTTCGAATTCGCGCTACCTTCTTTCACGTGTCAGACGCCCCGGAAACTTCACCCAATCATACTCATGAAACCAGTCAGACAATCGCCGACAAGCGGACACCACCGTGCTTCGTCGAAGTAGCAGTACCTCTGCACGTTTCGCAGACCTTTATTTACCGGCTCACGCCGTCACTAGCTGCCGTGGCTCAGCCTGGTTCGCGAATCGTCGTCCCCCTCGGCCGCCGATATGTGACCGGATATATCGTAGCGCTGCACGAGAATCTCCGCGAAGGAACCAGCCTTAAAGCTTCTGACGTCAAACAGGCGCAGGAGATCCTCGACGCAATACCACTGGTTACGACCGAACTTTTACAACTAACAAAATGGGTAGCGGAATACTACCTAGCACCTTGGGGAGAGGTGCTCAAGGCAGCATTACCCCCCGGGATTAGTCCCTCCGTCAAAAAGTTTTTCCGGTTAAGCGACAAGGGAAGAACTGCAATCGCAAACTTATCATCTGCTGATGAACCTGAGCGCGAGCAACGCTTGTTGAAGTTGTTGGCCGGCGCAGAAGAAATCAGTGTGTCAGCACTCGCATCCCACCTCGACAGTCCTGCTGGGATCAAGAAGCTGGAGGAACTTGAAGCAGAAGGTCTCGTGGACATGGTGCACCGGAGCGGCAGCGATTTTGTTAAGGCGCGCCGCCAGCGAAGAGTGAAACTGGTTGCTCACACAGACCAATGGGCTTCGGAAAAGAGAAAGTACACCCCAGCACAATTAAGAGTCATCGAGGCTTTGAAGGACCGCGAGTCAGTGGCCATGGCGCAGTTGCTGGCGGCGGCAAACGTAAGTAATTCGGCAATTAACACACTACTCAAAAGGAACCTGGTCGAAGTTTTCGAGGAGGACGTGCGTCGCGATCCCCTCGGTGACGTCACATTTCCGCCCGTCAAGGACTACGATCTCTCGAATGGCCAGAAGGCGGTGCTAACGGAGATTAATCAATCGTTAAGGAGCGGTGTCTATGCTCCCTTCCTCCTGCATGGAGTCACGGGGAGCGGAAAGACAGAAGTTTATATTCGCGCGATGCGTGTCGCGCTCAAGCTCGGTCGCTCGGCGCTGATGCTGGTTCCGGAAATCGCGCTGACGCCGGTTTTTTCCCGCCGTCTACGCGCACACTTTGGCGACCAGGTCGCGATCTTTCATTCATCGCTGTCGCGCGGACAGCGTTTCGATGAATGGACCAGGGTGCGCAACGGTGACGCGCGGATCGTCATTGGAACTCGCTCGGCGGTTTTCGCTCCAATTGAGAACCTCGGACTTGTTATTGTTGACGAGGAGCATGAATCGACGTATCGCCAGCAGGATTCTCCGCATTATAACGGGCGCGATACGGCCATCGTGCGCGCGCAAAAGCAGTCGGCCGTCGTCATCCTTGGATCCGCCACGCCATCGCTCGAGTCGTTCCACAACGCGGCCATCGGGAAGTACAAGTACCTTGAGCTGCCGGTGCGTCTTAATGACCGGCCCATGGCCGCGGCGGAAATAATTGACATGCGCGAAGTCTTTTCGCGGCACCAAAAGCCGAAAGTTTTTTCCGATGAACTGCTGAAAGCCATCGAGGAAACTCATCAGAAAAATGAGCAGTCGATCATACTTTTAAACCGTCGCGGCTACTCCAGTTTCGTACTCTGCCGATCCTGTGGCGAAAGCGTTCAGTGTCCCAACTGTGATGTAACCCTTACCTATCATAAGAGTGACGCGCTTATCCTCTGTCACTATTGCGGACATCGCGAACCCGCGCCTACAAAGTGTCCGAGCTGCGAAGGCAAATTCATCTACTTCGTCGGCGAAGGAACGCAACAGATAGAGACGATGCTCGCAAAGTATTTTCCCAGACTCCGGATTGCCCGCGTTGATCGAGACACTACCGCGCGGCGCGGGGCTTTCGAAAAATCACTTCTCGATTTCAGCGAAGGCAAGATTGACATGCTGGTGGGCACGCAAATTCTCGCCAAGGGGCACGATTTTCCCAACGTCACCCTGGTAGGAGTCGTATCGGTTGACGCGGGTCTGGCTTTACCCGACTTCCGTTCCGCGGAAAGAACCTTTCAACTGCTGACCCAGGTTGCGGGAAGGGCTGGCCGCGGTGATCTTCCGGGAAAGGTTCTCATTCAAACCTATCATCCAGACCACTACGCCTTACGTCATGCGAGCGCTCAGGACTACGCCGGCTTTTACCAGGAGGAGATACGTCATCGGCAAAACCACACTTACCCGCCTTTCGTAGCCCTGGCATCCCTGATGATCCATGGGACCGACATCAAGCGCGTCAGGACAGACGCGCTCGAGCTTCGCAAAGAATTGGATACCGCAAACGCGGATCGCGCGGCCCGCATTCTTGGCCCCGCGCCGGCGCCCCTCGCGAGATTAAAGGGCGAATATCGCGTTCAGTTAATACTCAAGTGTCGCAACCGGATTCGCCTCCGCACGATAATAGACGCGGCGCTCAAGTCGCTTCAGGAACGCAAGATCAACCTCCGGTCAATCAATGTGGAGATCGACCCGGTTTCGATCATGTAACCCGGCCAAAGCCGAAGCTCGACCGTGAGGGAGGGCTCCTTCTGTTAGGCCTCCCTGACGGTCGCGCTTCTGTTAAACTTCCCCCATGAAACTTTCTGAACTTGCAGCCTTGACAGCGGCGCGCGTTGAGGCGGACGCTGCCAGCGAGATCCAGATTACCGGCGCCGCCGGGCTCGATGATGCCCGCGCGGGCCACATCACCTTTCTGGCAAATCCACGCTATACACCAAAGGTCAACTCCACACAGGCCTCCGCCATCTACCTCGCAGAAGATGCTTTGATTGAGCGCGACCTGCCTGTGTTGCGCGCGAAGAATCCATACCTGGCTTACACTCGCGCGCTGCGATTGTTTCATCCGGAACCTCAGCAGACGCCGTTTATTCACGAGTCTGCGGTTATCGATCCGTCGGCTAAACTTGCGGAAACAGTTTGGATTGGGGCGGGTGCGGTGATTGGCCCATCCTGCAAAATCGCTGAGGGTGTGCGCCTTCATCCCAACGTGACAATTTATGAAAACGTCACCGTGGGAAAAGATTCAGTAATTCACTCGGGCACTGTTATTCGCGAGCGTTCTCAAATCGGAGAGCGAGTAGTCATACACAACAACGTCGTCGTGGGATGCGATGGTTTTGGTTATGCGAAGGATGAAGAACGACATTGGCTCAAGATTCCGCAAACCGGACGCGTGGTGGTTGAAGACGATGTCGAAATTGGGGCAGGTACGACGATAGATCGCGCCTCGGTTGGAGAATCTCGAATTGGACGGGGCACAAAAATCGACAACCTGGTCCAGATCGGCCACTCGTGCACGGTGGGCGAGGACACGTTGTTGTGCGCGCAAGTAGGTCTCGCCGGCAGCTCCCACATCGGCAGCAGGGTGATTCTGGCAGGTCAGGCAGGGGTCGCCGGCCACCTGACAATCGGTGACGACGTTGTGATTACTGCGAAGAGCGCCACCAGCCATGACGTGCCGGCGGGAAAAGTCATTTCAGGAATTCCTGCGTTTGATAATCGTGATTGGCTGCGATCGACGGCTGCGTTCCGGAGGCTGGGCGACATGCAAAAAAAAATCAGAGAACTGGAGAAGAGGCTCGCAGAAATGAATAAGAGCGGGGGCGAGCCCCTTTCCTGACTGCCGATGATCAAAAGGCTCTCTCGAGTCTAAAGCTCAGTTGCTTTCAAGGAAAACTAAACTCTCAAGATCGAACGCTCCAGGTTGGGAAGGTGCGGGCATGCCCCCGCTCTTAAGTAATCGCGCCACCGTCAACGATCACCACTTCACCATTCATAAAACTATTCCGGTCACTGACCATAAACGCGGCGTACTCGGCCAGTTCTTCTGGCCGGCCCAGTCGCCCGGCTGATGCCCAGAAAGCATGCATTTGTAGCAAACGCTCCGGCAGCTGTTGGGCCAGCTCAGTATCGAAGATTCCGGCTGCGATGGCATTGACCTTGACCCCAAACGTTCCTGCCTCCCGCGACAGACATTTGGTAAACCCAACCATCGCGGCCTTTGAAGTTGCGTAATGAACGGCGGTCGGAAGGGCGCGCAGGGCGCCGATAGAAGTGATATTGAGGATGCTTCCCTTTCGCTGACGGATCATCTGTTTGTAGATTGGCTTCGTAACGGCGAAGAGGCTGCCCACATTGGTATTGATTACTTCGTCCCAGGCGCGGTCTGTAGTCGTGGCGAAGTTATCACCGCGGTTGATGGCGGCATTGTTCACCAGCACGTCGATTCCGCCCCACTTCTCCACAATCTCGCGTGTGATGCGCTTTAACCCGAGGCGATCAGTCACTGACACTTTGAATCCGAGCGCGCGCCGGCCGTAACCCTCGATTTTGCTGATAATGCCGGCGGCGAGATCATCACGAGCGTTGTAGTTGAAAACGACGTCTGCGCCTTCGCGCGCGAAGACCTCACAAATCGCCGCACCGATTCCGCGCGTGCCACCAGTCACAAAGGCGCGCTTTCCTTCGAGCAATAGACTCACTGTCGGATTGTTCTCCTAAAAAGCCCGCTTCGGATTCATGAGCGGGCAAAACTATGAATTGGGGTTGGATTCGCTTGCGGTGAAATTAGACTCTGAAATCTCTCAACAGTCAAAGAGACGCTCGCCCGGTAATGCCTTGGCGTCCTTTCTCTGTGTAACCTCCGTGTTCTCTGTGTCTCCGTGGTGAGCCTGCGGTAAAGAAGATTCACCACAGAGACACAGAGGACACAAAGGACGCGCAGAGCAGATGAGACTGCGAGCTGTTAGACATTCGGGCAAGAGTCCATCAAGCCGAAACAACTTCGGCGAGGACAACTTTTTCTGATGTTTCAATCTGGGCGGGAATCAGAGCAGCAATCTCTTCCACGATGTGACGCGTGGCATTGGGTATGGCCAGGCCAATCGTAGCAGCTCGCATGGCAGAATAGTGGGCCGTGTCCTCGACCATCCGTCTGACCACGGGAACGATGTCAGAGGCGCGCTGGAGCAGCACCCCCGCGCCGCGTTTGGCGATTAAGCTCGCGGCGCCGGCTTCCTGAGGCATTGGCGCCGTGATCGCGTCGGCGATGATCGGCAGCCGGCAGGCAAACGCCTCGAAAGTGGTGAGACCACCGAGCTTGGAGATCATGACATTGGCCGCGCTCATGAGCTGCTCCACATGGTCGGAGTAGCCGATCACTTTGATCGGAAAAGACGCAGTCTCTGCCAGTGCTTCGGCGTCGGCCCTAAGTTCGTCGTTCTTGCCAGCCAGAAAAATTGCCTGCACTTCCAGCTCCCCGCGCACCAGCTCTCGAAAAATCTGAGGGATGTTTCCTCCGCCTTCCCAACCCGCGTTGACAAACACGGTGAACTTGTCAGGGTCCAGGCCCAACGCCTGGCGCGCTGCCTGAGCGGCTTCTTCTCCCGGATAGGCAAACTTGTGATGGACAGGCATCCCGGAAATTTTGATCCGATGGGAAGGAATGCCGTAGTCAATCAACTGTTGACGGGCTTCAGCGCTCGCTACTAGATATAACGTAACGTCATCGCAGGCCCAGCCTTTCCAAAAGCCGTAATACGGATCCGTGACTACTGAAACGAGCGGAATGCGATCGGCGAGCTTCAACTCTTTGAGAACGCGAGCGAAGATATGCTGGGTCAACGGATGAACGCTGACGACGATGTGCGGACACCAACGCTCGAAGAGTTCAGTGACATAACCAACGCAGCGCTTATGGAAAAACTCTCGTGTTTCCGGACGAAACCTGTTGACAAACCAATAGAGGTATTTCATCCAGTGTTGCCGGTTACGCAATGTCCAATTGTAAATCCCAACTAAACGCGCGGTGATCGAATGCGAATCTTCAACCGCTTTCACCACGCGCACCGCATACGACTGTCCATGAAAAAACTTCTGCACGCCGGCGACGATAGCCGCCGCCGCCGAGCGATGCCCACCGCCGGTGTCAGAGGAAATGATCAGGATTTTTGGAATTCGGTTCACTAGCTAGTTCTTCTCTCCCGGCGTCAAAGGTTTGAGTTCTGCGGCGGCCTTTATCTCGAGCAGTTTCATCTCTTCTTCGAGGATCTCCCGCGTTATGGTTGTCATCGGCGCTTGAATCGCAGCCTGGGCCTTTTGTTGCAGCGAAACCGCAACTTTGGGCACAAACCCAACGTACTTCTGCCCGATCGGAGTTCTATAAAAAGCAATCAGTTCCCTAATCTCGGTCTCACTGAAATGCTCGTCATAGCTTTCAGCGTATAAGCGATTCAATAGCGCTTCGTACCCTACTCGGACGAGAAGTTCATCGGTCAACCGCTGTGAAAGCCGCTTGTGAAAATCCCTGGTCAGAGTCTCCATTTTTAGCCTGACCTCCGGCGACCAATTCCCGTTTTCAAAAGTCTTGATTGTATCCTTTGCCAAAGCGTCAGAATATTCGTTCATCCAGACTGTGAAGGCTGTTCGGGCATACTGCGTAGCGCCGACCACAGTCAATAACTCTTGAATCGCGGCACGCTTGCTTGTTGTCTCGGGCGTCTGGGCGTTTATGCTGCAAACACAGGTGGCAATAATAACTACAAGAAAAAGCCCGCGTTGCGACAGTAGGAACATCGTCACCCTTTTTCTAATCAGACCTGAACAGCCATACCCTCTGGCTCTGGATGGAGACGATCCATATTCTTTCGCGCCTTCTTCATTTCGCGTTCCAGCTTTTTGATCTGAATCAGATGACCCGGATTGAACGGCAGCGATGGATAGTAGCTGTTTGACTCATGCGTGCAGAAACAACCGTCGAGCGCTTTCTTGCGTCGTTCTTTCATTGCCGGCGACAGCCATAGTTTCTGGAAGTTCCAATCGAAATCCCTGAGGTTTCCAATCGGCGACAAGTTTTCACACGAGGACACTGTTCCTTCATCGTAGATAACTCCGCCGGCAGTTCCCGCGTAACACTTCATCTGCGCTTGCTGCGTTTCCTGCGTTTTCGCGATCAACCCATGCATGTAAATATCGATCGCGGCTTTGAAGAAACCTTGTTTCCCGCCGTAGTTGTTCTTGATAGCCGCGTGACGCGAATCGTCGTCGATCATCGTAGCCAGCTTAGCGTAGCGTGAATGGTCGATTTCCAACTCCACTGGATCCGCTGATGGTGGACGGATGTAGTTGAAGTTAACTTTGTCGGGACGCAAATCATACTTCAGGAAGTCGTACCACTCGAAAATCGTATTCTGATTTGAATTCATGAAACACGTGCAGGTTTGCACGTCGAGTTTTGGGTATTCCTTCTTGATTGTTTGAAGCTGGCGAGCGGTATCGATGGCGGTGTCCCACGACCCGGGCTTCTGCCGAATCTTTTCATGCGGTCCTTTGAGGCCATCGATGCCAAGCGCGACGGTCACATTCAGATCCGGACATTCTTCAAGAATGCGCGTAATGTCGGGAAAGATTCGTTTCTGAATCTGCCCATTCGACATGATGTAGATCGATTCCAACTTATTGTTCGTGTAGAACGAACGGGCAATTTCCGGCAGATCCTTACGCGTAAACGGCTCGCCGCCAGCCAGGATCAAGACCCCCAGGTTGCCGCCAAGCGTTTCCGAGATCTGCTCGATCTCGTGCGTCTTCATCTGCAATTTCTTACGCGGGCGATCGTCCAGCTCTTCAGTAAAAAAGCAGTGCGTGCAGCGCATATCGCAAACAGAAGTCACCAGAATGTTAAGCAAAACCGGGGAAAATGGCTGACCGATCGCCAATTTCGCGTAACGTTTCAGAAGTTCTTTTGTCGTAAAATCCATATCAACCTCAATAGATCAAAGCAGCGACCGTATGATGCTAACTAAGATTAACAGATACCACTATTTAACGTCATTGCCTATCGGCAAGTGTAAAAGTTTTGTAATCGCTGACTGCGAGCCACAGCTCGGCGCTCCCAGCTTATATGCTAAGAAACGCTCGTGCGTTCGCTCCTGGCAGGAATACCGAGTGCCCGCATCCGCCGGTAGAGATGACTGCGGTCGACGCCCATCAATTCAGCTGCACGAGAAACGTTCCCCTCAACCTCATCGAGCTTTCGTTGAATAAACTCGCGGTGATAAGCGTCGGTGGCTTCTTTGAATGACGGAAATCGGAACGACGCGGCCGGGGCTTCATCTTTTCCATGAGGCGGCAGATCTTCTCCGGCAACCTTGATCGCTGGGTTCATGATCACTACTCGCTCGATTGTATTCCTCAGTTCGCGAACGTTCCCCGGCCATGAATAGTTTTGCAATTCGGCCATCGCCGCCGGTGAAAACTCTTTTGGGGTCTTTCCGTAGGCGCCCGAAAAGTGTTGGTTGAAGTATTCGACCAGCATGGGCACGTCCTCGAGCCGTTCGCGCAAAGGTGGCAGCTCAAACGGAATAACATTGAGACGGTAGAAAAGATCAGGTCGAAATGTCCCCTGCTCCATCTCTTCGTCGAGCCGCTTGTTGGTCGCCGCGATCACGCGCACATCAACTCGCACTGAGTTTCCACTGCCAACTGGTTCAAACCTCTGTTCCTCAAGCACGCGCAAAACCTTCGCCTGCACCTTCGAGCTCATGTCACCAATCTCGTCGAGGAAGAGCGTGGCGCCATCGGCCAGTTCAAACTTCCCTTTCTTCGCCCCAGTAGCGCCGGTAAATGCGCCTTTGACGTGGCCAAAGAGTTCGGATTCGATTAACTCTTCAGGAATTGCGGCGGAGTTGACTTCAACAAAGGGCGCCCCGGCACGGCGCGACTTCGCATGAATTGCATGCGCCACCAATTCTTTGCCGGTTCCTGATTCGCCGTAAATCAATACTCGCCCGTCGGTGGGAGCTACGACCGAGATTTGCTTTCGAAGCGCGCGCATCGCCACCGACTCGCCCACCATCGTGTATTCCTTCGCAAGTTCGGCGGACATCTCCGCATTGATCAGTTCCAGCCGCTGCTGCCGCAGGGCGTTGCGAACTGTCAGTAAGGTCTTCTCAATTGAGAGCGGTTTCTCGATGAAATCAAAAGCGCCGAGTTTGGTGGCGCGGACGGCGGTCTCCACATTTCCGTGCCCTGAGATAATCACCACCGCAGCTTCGGAACCCCCGGCGCGCAACCGCTGCAAAGTTTCAAGGCCGTCGATGCCGGGCAGCCAAACGTCCAGAAGGATGCAACCGTAAGCGCGCTTTTCGACAGCCGCGAGACACTCTTCGCCGCTGGCTACGGCGTCTGCGCTGAAGCCTTCGTCTTCCATCACGCCGCGCAGCGTGTCACGTATGCCGCGCTCGTCGTCCACGATTAGAATTGAGTCCATAGGAATCAGTGGGCTGTGAGCAGTGTGCTGTGTGCAGTGTTTTAAAAAATCATCGCGTCAGCGACGACATCAGCCCATTAAGCAGTCGCCCGACTTCGCCCGCCATTTTTAAAATCTCCTGAGATCGTCCTTTCGTCAAATACTGGAGCCTGGCGGCGATCAAGGTCTGCGTCTCAACTTCGCGTAGCGAACCGTAGGAGATCGACAAATACCGAAGGAAGTCTGCTGTAGTTCGCCGGCCTTGTCCTTCCGCAATGTTAGAAGGAATCGACACAGCGGCCCTTCTGAGCTGACTCGTCAGCCCATAGATCTCGTCGCGAGGAAAGATCTTTGAACTCGAGTAAATCAGCTCAACCAAATCCATTGCTTTCTGCCAAACGATCAGTTCCTGGTAGTTTCTTACCTTCATGGGAGCCTCCTGAGCCTTTTGCAGAGAATCCTCAAGAAAGCAGTTGCTAATTGCAATACCGAACCCGATTAGTCACGCGGTTGTGCGATGACAATATCCTTGCAAGTCTGCCCACTGCACACTGCCCACTGCACACTTGCTTCATCCATTCATCGCGGGTAACTCGATCACAAACCGGGCCCCGCGTGGATAATTCACCTCCGCGCGAATTCGCCCCCCATGCTCCATAATTATTCGCTGTACGATTGCTAATCCAAGACCAGTGCCGCTGCCGCGGGTCGAGAAGTAGGGTTGAAACAAACGCTTGAAATCGGGTGGCCGAATTCCGTGGCCGTTGTCTGAAACTTCTGCGATCAGCAAGCTCCGTCCGGTATCAAACCGGGAGTGGATCGCAATTACACGATCGCCCTCGATGCCTGAAAGCGCATTGTGAGCATTGTCGATCAAATTAACTAACACCCGGCGCATTTGCTCGCCGTCCAGCATAGCTTGAGGAATATCGTTAGCCAATTCCGTGTTTATTGTTACCCTATCAAGCCGTCCGTCATACAAAGCCACCGCCTGCCGAATCACCTCGTTCAGGTTAGCGGCTTCCAGCCTTGCCAATGGCAGGCGCGCGAACCTGGAGAACTCGTCCACCATCGCTTTCAAGCCGGCGACTTCACGCGCGATAGTTTCCGTGCATTCGCTAATGACGGCGTTAACGTGCATTTCTTCAGCAGTCTTTTCCACACCTGCGCCCGATCCATTCTGACTATTCTCATTCCCATTTGGGTTCGCCCGACGGTAACTCTTTGCGATGCGCTCGGCGGAAAGTTGAATTGGCGTTAACGGATTCTTGATCTCGTGGGCCATCCTTCTGGCCACTTCGCTCCAGGCCGCCACTCGCTGCGCCGCCAGCAACTCGGACAAATCTTCGATTACCAGAACTACTCCGCGCTTTTCAGCGGATGCAGTGCCCAGTGCCGTGGCATTCAGGGCAACCGGCAATGATGCACCCTCGTTGCCTCCGCTGAGCTGAGCTTGCTCGGCTGATTGTCCGGTTCTCCGGGCGCGCCGCAACACGCGATCAAGAACGAACCAATCCTCCGTCGCAATCAGGTCAGCCAGCCTCGGGGATTTTCCCTGGTTCGTCTCATTTGCCGAAGTCGAGTTCATTCGCAACATTCGCGCGGCGGCGGCATTGATCGTCGTCACCGCGTCATCATCATCAAGCGAAACTACGCCGGTTGAAAGCGACTCCAGTACAGTCTCGATATAATTTCGTCGCTCCTCAAGCGTTAGATTCTTTTCCCGAAGCGCCGCGGATCCGGCTTCGATGCTGGCGCGATTGTCTTCAAGCTGTGCGGACATTTGGTTGAAAGAGTCGGCCAACAAAGCGAGCTCGTCTTCGGCAATCGTCGTTACCCGATGCGCCAGGTTCCCTCGCGCGATCTCTTTCGAAGCCTCAGCAAGCGCTTTGATCGGTGTGGCAATTCCACGAGCTAAATAGATCGCAACCCAGCTTGAGACAAACAACAGGACCAGGGTCATCAGACCCAGCGTTGAAAGGCCAAGCCTGCGCACTCGTCGCTGTCTCGCTACCAGCTTTTGATACTCTCCCTCGGAACCACTGATTGTGTCGCCCAGGTCGTTGCTTGCTCTCCGCAGCGGCACGACAATCAATTGGCGATTATCAGCAAGCTTCACTGAAACCACGTCGAAGTCTTTGCCGTCTGCCAGGCTGGCCCCGTCCACCGCTCCAGGTACCCGAGCCGTTTGCAAAAGACTATTCACTTCAGCCGCATCGTCCTGTGGCAAATCTCCTCGAGCTCGCGTGACCACTTCCCCGCTCTCGTTTACGATTTCGACCGCGGATATCTGGCCGCCGGCGACGACCCGATCGAGCGTCTGTTGTCTTTCACCTTCTGACTGCGGGTTCAGAACTACTGCGAGTAAAGAGGCGGTATCATGCAGATTGCGAAACTGCGCGTCAACGGCCTCGCGCTGAACTTCCTGTGCTTCATTTACAACCCGTGCAGGCACGCGTCCAAACCACTTTTCGAGCGAACGGTTAAGAAACAGGTACGAGAAGACGGCCATCGCAATGATGGGCAGGAAGCTGATGGCAATGAAGTAAAACAGCAGGCGCGATTTGATCTTGGAACCTGGTTGGCGCTCACGTCGTTCCAATCGCAGCTTGAGCAGATTGCGAATAAAGATGAAGGAGAAAACTACGAAGGCGACAAAGTTGAGCGTCGAGAGCGCGTAGAGAAGCAACGTGTCGGAAGCCGTGTCCGGAGGGACGAGTCGCCAAAGCCACAATTGCTGTGAAACAATGATCGAAAGCAGCAGCAGAACGGTAATTCCCAGTGCCCAAATGAATAACCTGCGCCGCCGAGGCGGCCCACCTGGTCCAGATTCTTTCAGGTAGTCGGGAGGGTTTTTCTGGGTGTCTTTCATCAGGAAACTGGCCAGAGTTTACCATAGCGCGAGACCGACGTGCCGGTGCGGGAGCCACGCTTCGACGCGCGGCGGGAGACCGGAAAAGGCGCGCTGAAGAAGCCTACTGTCGACGCGCATTGCAGATGCCAGGAAGGCGCCGTTGGATCCAATTGTCGACGCGCACCGTAGGTGCCGCAGAAGGTAGCCAGTGGCAAGCGAAGCGCGGCCACTGGACGACCCAGGAAATAGAGACGCGCCCCGGAGGGGCGCGAGAAACTTCATACTTTCATCGTGATGAATCCCTGCCGACTGTTAACATCTCCAGCGCCCCTAACAGGGCGCAACTTTTTTCACACGGAACCAGTGGCCGCGCGCTACGCGCTTGCCACTGGGTACCCTCTTCCGCACCTGCGGTGCTCGAAAATAATCCTTCGCTGCCGCACCTTCGGAGCTCGAAAATGATCCTTCGCCAGGACCTTCATCCGACCGACTCCTGTTAGAATGCCCGCACTAAAAAGCGCGCTGCATCTTGTATCCAATGACTCTCAGTCAAATCTTCATCAATCCGGCGAACCGCCTACGCAGCGGCTGGCGACTGCTCATCTTTGCCATCATCTTTTTCCTTCTGCTCTTTGTCATTTCGAATGGAATTCGTGTGGCTTACGCGGTAGCAATCCAACTGGCGCCGAATCGGAGTCTGGGTCGTTTTGCGCAGGATCTTATCTTTCGAACCGGCCTGGTGTCAGCTGCAGTGTTAGCCGGTTTCATCTGCACTCGTTGGCTCGAGGGCCTGCCGGCACGTGCAAATGGTCTGTCGTTCAAGGTGCCGTGGCTGCGTGAGTTTCTACTTGGTTCCGTGTTGGGAATTGTCTCGCTCGCACTCGCGGCGCTTATCGCGACGGTGGCTGGTGGCCTAACCTTCACCTTCCCGCGCACTGGGTTTCTGCCAGTTGTGCAAACGCTTGCTTTGTCCGGGGCTCTATTTATCGTCGCGGCCCTGGCGGAAGAAGCGCTCTTTCGGGGCTATCCCTTGCAAACAACGGCTCGTGCTGGGCTCGTCAGCTTTGGTGTCCTACTAACGTCGGTAGCTTTCGCCGTGATTCACATGGGCAACCCCAATTTCAAGAACGGCCTTCCCTTCTTGAACCTGGTGATTGCCGGAATTTGGTTCGCCGTTGCTTATCTCCGTACGCGCACCCTCTGGTTACCGCTGGGGATCCATTGGGCCTGGAATTGGGCGCTGGGCTCTCTTTTTGGCCTTCCGGTCAGCGGCATGAGCAACCTCGCGCCGAATCCGCTTTTTCGCGGCATAGATTTGGGACCGTCGTGGCTAACTGGTGGCGATTATGGAGTTGAAGGCGGCTTGGCCGGTACCGCCGCGCTGATAATTTCCACTCTATTTATCTGGCGAACCCGACTTTTCTCACCAAGTGACGAGATGAAAAGGTTGACTTCGCAGGAGAATCCCACGGAAAACGAGGCGCCTGCCGAGTCGGGTAGTGGGTTAATCAGCGAGTAGGTTATTGCTTTTAAGCCGGCGTTCCGCATTCTCGTTAACACTCTCTTCATCTCTCCCGTCTTAATCACGTCAGCAGATTGTCAGGAAACTGGAATGACCGCGAATGTTTGAGCTCAACGCCACAGCGGACCAACTGCTACTCATGAACGGGCAGCCTCAGGCCGCCATCAAGCAGCCACCCGAAGAGCTGCGCCCTGAGGCGAGCTTGATCCGGTCTGTACTCGAGGGCGATCGAGATCAATATGGCCGACTCTACGATCTTTACGCGCCCCTCGTACACGGAATTGTGCTGGCTCGAGTGCCTCGTGGAGAAGCAGAGGATCTGGTGCAGGACATTTTCCTGCACGCGCTCAAGAAACTGGAGACCTTGCGCGATCCCAATGCCTTCGGACCATGGATTGGGATGATAGCTCGAAATCGAGCTATGGATTTTCACCGAAAATCGCGCGAGACAGTCGAAGTCAACGACGATCATCGAGGCGGTACATCGACGGAAACAAAGGCTGCGGAAATTCTTGAAATTATCCGGTCCCTACCAGATGCCTACCGCGAGACTCTCGTGCTCCGGCTGGTTGAAGGAATGACAGGACTCGAGATTGCGCAGCGCACTGGACTGACTCCGGCATCAGTTCGCGTGAATTTGCATCGCGGGATGAAACTCCTGCGCGAGAAGCTCGGATTTGTGGAGGGCTTATGAAGGATCATTTGAAAAACAACGACGACGATTATCTTTGGGATCAATCGGGAGATGCCGACCCTGAGATACAAAGACTTGAGGAGTTGCTGGGTACGCTGCGGTATCAACCGCGAGCGCTGGTCATACCGGACGATGTAAAAATCAGTCGCCCTTCCTTTCGTAGATTCGGATCCCGTCTGGCGATAGCAGCCACCATTCTGTTGGCGATTGGAGCTGGCGCGTTATGGCTGAGCCTGAGTCACAAAGAACAGGCGCAGGTGGCGCATACAAATACGAAACCCGCTAACGCAGACGGTTCGTTAAAAGCTGCCGCAATTGTTACGGAGGACGTACTCGAGGATATTCCAATCGAAGTTCCGGTCGCGGCTCCAACACCGGATGCTTATGCGGTAGCGACAGACAAGGGGTCTAAACCCGATAGTCGTCATATCAAAATTCCGCGCGGCCGCACCGCTCAAACCGGACCAGCAAACGAAAGACATGTCAAAGGACCTGGAACCCCGGTGCTTGCCGCCAACGAGTTAAGAGACGCCGAAGCAAGCAAGCAACAATTGATGCTGGCGTTACGCTATGCCAGCGCCAAGTTGAATGTCGCTTTGAAGAAAACGCAGAACTCAAACAACCGAAATTTGATTAACAACCAGCACAGAATTGGATAACAGGCAGCCTTAAGTTGAATGGAGAAGTTATGAAATCAGCTAAACAAATCTCAGTCAGGACACTTTGGAAATTCGCGGCGCTCGCGTTCTTCGTGATGCTTGGCGCCGGGGTAAACGCCACTGCGCAAACGGCGAAGATCCAGACCAGCAGCCTTGACCACCTCGTGGCCAAGGCATCGGAAACCTTCAATCTCGATCTGGATGAGAGTCTCATGCAGCTCACCGCGAAAGTTTTTAAGTCCAACGATCCGGACGAAGCCCGCGTGAAGGCGCTGGTTAGCGGGCTGAAAGGAATTCACGTCAGGGTTCTGGAGTTTGAAAAAGAAGGCGAATTTTTGGCTGCGGATCTGGAGGCAATTCGGGTCCAGCTGCGCGCTCCAGGATGGAACAAGATTGTAAACGCGAAGAGCAAGAAAGAAGGCTCGGTTGACGTCTATTTGATGACCAGCGGCAGCCAGATCCTTGGGCTGGCGGTCCTGGCTGCGGATGCGAAAGAGATCGCAGTCGTAAACATTCTCGGAAACATCGATCTCGAGAAGCTGTCACAACTTGAAGGACAGTTTGGCATTCCCGATCTGAGTCTGGAAAAACCCAGGCCCAAGAATTGATCGAAGGTACAACGTCATGATGAAGAAGGTGACTATTGTCGGGACGCTCGGGCTGGTTTTGACCCTGGTCCTGGCGTTGCCGGCGCGGGCTAAGAACGATAACAAGGACGGCAATAAGGACGACAATTTTGATGGCGTCGTCAAAGTGATCGAGCGCTTCTATCACGTCAAGCACAAGAGTATTCCGCTTCTTGCCCGCGCCGGAATGAAGACGGCCCTAACGGCTGCCCGCATCGCCGGCGGATCAAAAAAGCGCCTGGCCGAAGCTGGCAGCCTCAAGGTCGCTTATTTTGAAGATCAGGATTTCGACGCTGCCCGGGGAGTGGCGAGCTTTCAGGCTGCGATAAATACAGCACTGCGTCAAACCTGGAGTCCCTTTGTTCAAGTGACGTCGCCCAGGAGCGGCGAACAGGTCTATATCTTCCTCCGTAATGCCGGCGAGAAATTTCATGTCATGGCAATCACCATCGACCGGCGCGATGCCACCGTAGTTCAAATAACTCTCTCGCCTTCGTCTTTGGCAAAGTTGCTTCAGGATCCTGAAGACATGGGTCGCGCAATTAATGACGAAGCAACTACTGACCAGTAGTAACAAACTCAGATTCCAGTGGAGTATCATTCCATGAATTCCGAATTCAGTCTCAAATTTGAAATCGATAAAACTACTGCGCGGATCCTCCTGGTGGTTGCCGGCCTGGTTGCTCTTCTCCTCATTACATCTGTAAGTGCGGGCGCCCAGGAAGTGGCCGACACGATTCGCGTGAATACCCGCGTTGTCTTTATGGATGCTTTGGTGAAAGACAAGCGGACTGGCGTGCCCATCGCTGATCTGAAACCGGAAAACTTTGAGATCCTCGATGACGGAACGGCGCGTCCTATTTCTTACTTCACTCGCGAAGGTCAGGCCCGAAAACCGCTTGCCCTGGTTCTGATTCTCGACTTGCGGGACAGTGGCGCGGGTCGCTATTTGAAACGACCTGAAGTATCAAAAATTGTGGCAGACGAACTGGCCCGCCTTTCACCGCAGGATGAAGTAGCAATACTTGCCATGGACATGGACGGTGAACATGCGAAGCGCGTTTGGCTCAGTGGATTCACCCGCGATCCCGCCCAGCTAACCGCAGCCCTCATGCGGGCAGGGCAATTCGTTAACGAAAAAGTGGCACCGCGCGACTCGAGCGGTCCTGGTCCAGGCACACCTGCCTCCGAAGAACCCGTCGAAGTTGAGACCACGAAGGGCAAGAAAGGCACCGTCGTCACCCGAACTACCAGGAAGGACGGCTCAGTGGATGTGAAACGGGTTAACAAGAAAGGTGAGGTGACGATGGAAATCGGTGGCATCTACGATCTGGCCGCCGCGGTGAAAGACACAACCCGAAAAGCAAAACAGGAAAGGCCAAACTCCCAACTCGCGCTTGTGTGGGTATCTGATGGCATCGCTCCGATTCTGTTCGAAGACCGCGACGCGACCGAGCAACAGCTGATCCGCTCAAATGTCATTTTCAATTCAATGACCGCTGAGATGCGCACCTTGTTTAAGTTTCTCATGCCGCTTGGAAAGCCAATTGCCGGAATGATGGGCATCAGTATTTATGGCGCCGCCAAACGGCTGGCCCAGCAAACCGGAGGTGAAGCGGTGAAAGTCAGCCGTCCAAAAGACTTCGCCGCGGGCCTTAGCAAGATTATCGGTAACCTGACTGCACGTTACAGCCTTGGCTTTGCTTTGGCCGAAGACGAAAAAGACGACGGCCGCCTGCATAACCTTGAAGTCAAAGTGAAAGCGCAGGACGCAAAAGGCAAGACTCGCAAGCTTGAGGTAAGCGTGCGCAAGGGTTACTACATGTCAGAGGCCGCAGAGAAAGACGCAAGCGCTGCGGCTCGAGCACAATAGGTCAGAACCACCTGCGTAAGCGGGTGGCCCTTCTTAGTTCCCGTCAGATTTGTTCCGGAACATCCACCTGCGTAAGCGGGTGGCCCTTCTTAGTTTCTGTCAGATTTGTTCCGGAACATCCACCTGCGTAAGCGGGTGGCCCTTCTTAGTTTCTGTCTGGTTTGTTCCGGAACATCCACCTGCGTAAGCGGGTGGCCCTTCTTAGTTCCCGTCAGGTTCGTTCCGGAACATCCACCTGCGTAAGCGGGTGGCCCTTCTTAGTTCCCGTCTGGTTTGTTCCGGAACATCCACCTGCGTAAGCGGGTGGCCCTTCTTAGTTCCCGTCAGGTTCGTTCCGGAACATCCACCTGCGTAACCGGGTGGCCCTTCTTAGTTCCTGTCAGGTTCGTTCCGGAACATCCACCCGCTTACGCAGGTGGTTCTGACAATTCCCTCAAGCCCAGAGCGCGGCCCAGGTCGCGGGTCCGCAGCAGCCGTCGCTTGTCAGACCCTTCTTGCTTTGGAAATCAGTTAACGCGGCTGAGGTGCCTGGTCCAAAGTTGCCGTCAACACTAATCCCGTAACCGAGATCCGCCAGACGCTGCTGCATTGCTTTGACATCGGCGCCTCGAGCTCCCTGCCGCAGCGGCTTACCCGGATATGCTGGAGCAGCGGCTGCAACCGGAACGTCCACAGCGAGAACCGGGCCAGCCGCAGCATCATCAGACGCAGCGTCATCAACCGCATCGTCCTTGTTCAAGACCTTCTTAGCGCGGTTGTAGTACATCGTGCGATCGTCCAGGCCGTTGTAGCCGCCATTAATGCGCTTGGTGATTTGCCTGAAGTCCTGTTGATCGGCCAGCGCGTTCAGTCCGTTTAGCTTCCAAAACTGGCCTGCTATGCGAAAACCAACCTCGGGGGTGGCGGCAACCGTTGGGTTGTTTACTAAATCAAGACCGAGCAAGCCGCCATATTTTGTGTAGTTGGCGCGTCCGGTCAGCTGGATTGGCCCGCGTCCTTTGTAACGCTTGCCGTCGCCGGGCTGCGTATTCCCTAAATCCTTACGACCCTCATAGGCAGAACCCGACGCAATCTCCTCCATGTAACGCAGCTCGCCAGACTCATGGGCCAGTTGGGCCAGAAACGCAGCCTCACGCAAGTAGCTGGTGATCTCAAATTCCTGCATCGCTTGTTGGATAAACGGTAGATAGCCGGTGCGCTTCGCAGCCGCGCAGTTCGGCATGATTTGTCTCAGTTCGTCGTCAGTGACCATGATTGATCCTCCAGAGGTGAAAGTGGAAAGCCATACCAAACGTAGGTTTGGTGCGTGAGATGTTTGGAACCACCTGCTTAGCCGGTGGATCGGTCTTTACTCACCGCTCGCTCGCAGAAATTAATAGATTTCAACGTTGACTGATAGCTACATAAGGCACGTCGCGCTGCCCAATGTATTCAGCGCGTGGACGAATGAGCTTGTTGTCGGAATACTGTTCGAGTATATGGCCGGTCCAACCCGAGATGCGGCTGATTGCGAAGATTGGTGTGTAAAGGTCGAGCGGGATTCCCATCATGTAGTAAGTCGAGGCCGAGAAAAAATCGACGTTGGGGTAAAGGCCCTTCTCGCCTAACATCACTTCCTCGACTTTGCGAGAAATCTCGTACCACTTCGAATCGCCTGCCGCTTCTCCCGCTTCCTTTGAAAACTTTCGCAGATGAGTCGCACGCGGGTCTTCAGTCTTGTAGACGGCGTGCCCGAATCCCATGATCTTCCGTTTGTCCGCAAGGGACTGCTTGATAAACGGCTCCGCGTTTTCCAGTGAACCAATTTCCAGGAGCGTTTTCATCACCGCAGTATTCGCGCCGCCATGAAGCGGCCCCGACAGCGCGCCGATGGCAGCGGTAACGCAGGAGTACATATCCGCGAGCGTTCCGGCAACTACGCGGGCCGTGAAGGTTGAGGCATTTAGCTCGTGATCGGCATGAAGCGTCATGCAGACATCAAAGATCCGTGCATCACGTTCTGAGGCAACCTCTCCACGCAGCATGTAAAGAAAATTCGCGGCGATACCTAACGAAGGATCCGGCGCAATGGGCTCAAGACCACGTCGAATACGATCCGCCGCGGCCACGATGGTTCCAAACTGCGCTGTCAGTCTGATCGCCGTCTTGACGCTCGCTTCGCGCGACACATCGCGAGCTTTTGCATCGTAAAACTCGAGGGTTGAAACCACGGTCCGCAACACGTCCATCGGATCGGCTTCGCGAGGAAACTGCTTCATGAGGTCGATGATCTCGGTTGGCAGCCCGTAGGAGCCTCTTAACGACTGTTCGAGTTCAGACAGTTCCGGCGACGTAGGCAGGCGTTTGTTCCAGAGAAGAAAAATTACCTCTTCAAAGGTGGAATGCTCAGCCAGGTCGTGGATGTTGTAGCCTTGATAGATCAGCTCACCCTTCTCGCCATTGACGTCGGAGATGGATGAACTGGCGGCGGCAACTCCTCGGAGTCCCGCTCCGGAAGTGACGGCCGGTGCATTTGCTTTGTTAGTCATGAAAGTTTCTAGTGAGAAACGAAGATAACAAAGAGAACAAAGTGTGACAAGCGACTAGCTATTACAGGCCCTGAACTCTTCCGAATCAAACATCTCCCTGGAGTGCGGCGACCTGTGGCCGCTTTTACCTGGAACGCCCTGGTGCCGGCAGATATTAGAAATTAACAGAGGGCTGCGACAGGTCGCAGCCGACCAAAGCGGCGACAGATCGCCGCACTCCAAGGAGGAGCTACATGCGCAGGTTCTTCGCCGACGCCACAACCATGTCGCCGCGCTTCGCCTTCAGTATCCTCGCCGCCGATTTGTTTGCCGCGGCTATTTCCAGAAATCCAGCACTTCCCCAAATACCGAATAGCTGGTCGCGAGATCCGGTGTCTTCGGCAAAGAACTTTCTGAACGACTTTACTACCTGCCCCCTAATCTTCAGCCTCGCGCCAGCCGCAATCATTGCTGAAGGGAGTTCCGCTTGCGTGATGTTCGTTACGCAGTTTCCAAAACGATCGATATTGATAATTCGTCCGTTGATTTCACCACCTGGTGACACCTCAGGTGTGATTGACGGCAGGTGAATGTAATCGGCGACTCTGGTTCCGAGTTGTTCAGGTTTGAGTCCGGTTGAGAGCGATCCCGCGACCGGAGCAAAGACATCTCGGCCATTGAAAGTTTGACTAACTGGTTGGCGAAAGTAGACCTCCTTGTTGAGATGAAACACTTCCGGATTATCGCCGGACAACTCGCAGACGTAACTAAAAATTCCATTGTCGGGACCAACAAAATATTGCTGCCGACTGCGAACCAGAATGCTGCGACGCGCGGAGCCGACTCCCGGATCAACCACTCCAACGTGAATCGTGCCCGGCGGAAACGACGCGCAGGCCGCAAGGAGCGTAAACGCAGCTTGCTCCACGTCGTGCGCAGGAATTTCATGAGTGATATCAACGATGCGTGCCGCAGGATTGATAGTGAGAATCGCGCCCTTGACCGCGCCAACGAAGTAGTCGGCATTTCCGAAGTCAGTTAACAGCGTGATGATGGGAGACGCACTGACGGCGGTAGGCGCAAAAATGCGGGGTCCTGATTTTTTCAAACCAGGGCCCCGCGCTTTTCTCGTAAGCGGTTGCTCTTTCAGCGGTGTGCTCTTCTGTTTCGTTACTGCTCTTGTTTTTGTGCTCACCGCATTGGGCCGTTTTGTTTTCCGTTTGGGTTACTGAATTCGGGCTTCATTCGCAGTGCGAATCTTCAGCCTCTGCCCACGCTCCAATTTCACGTCCCTACCTCGCTGCGTGAGAACGCCGGCAGTCCCGACCGAACCGCCGACCGCCGCCCCAATGGCCGCTCCCTTGCCGCCACCGAATATGGCTCCGATGACTGCGCCGATTCCCGTGGCTGCACCCACTTTCGACACATCGTCTTTGGTTGAGTCCCTTCCCTTAACGCCCCCCTCGGAATCCACGGTGCCTGCTCCATCGCGGTTGCCCATATCGATAACCTCGATCACGTCGGCGTGTATGCTGGCAGAACGATTGTCGGCCATTCGGATCGACTCAAAAGAAAGTTGGAGCTCTGCATTCCCTTTCACTTTTCCCGGCCGCTTGACTCGCGTGACGCGCCCTTCCACTGTCGCTCCGGCAAATTCACCAGGCTCTAAAACCTGCGCTCGAAAACGATCACCGATTTGCGTTGCGTCAGTTGACAGGCTGGATTCCAACTCCACTACGAGGACTGCATCGCGGGGCAGAAACAATGGGCCGCTGTTTCCAGTTCCGGCGACATTCGCATTGTTCGTATTGGTCGGCGGATCGGTAGTGGTCTCGGGATAGTTTGGAGACGAACCTGCGTTAGTCGCCTGTCCTGAATCTCCGTTACCGCGTCTGACCAGGCCGCTGGGAATCGTGGAATCAAATGAGCGGCGATCGTAACCGGCGGCATAGCCTGCTTCGAAGCCCTGCTGATATCCGTCGCGATAATCTTCCACCGTGCCCCACGCCTGATTATAAGAACGATCTCCGCTTCGATATTCATCCTTGCTCTGGTGGTCACGCGCAACTCGATCTGCAACGTCGCGGTAACCGGCATTGTAGCCATCGGAATAGCCCGTGCGATAACCGCGTTCGAGGGCTGTGTTTTGATCCGGCGTCGACTGCTGCAAAACCGGAGGAGTTGTTTGCGCGACTATCGCCGTGGTCCAGGAAGCTATGCTCAGCACTGCCAAAGCCATCACGAGAGTTTTAAAAGATTTCATAAGTGTCCTTCCAGAGGTTAACGGCAAAGCCGTAGTGACTTGGGAGAGCCAAACCCTGGTTGCAGGAGATGCTACCATCCAACCTGCGCCCTAACAATTCGTTTTGTGGCACGGGCATCCTGCCCGTTTACGATTTGTGGCACGGGCATCATGCCCGTGTTGACTTGATTTGTGTGGCACGGGCATCCTGCCCGTGTTTCGTTTTGTGGCAGGGCATCCGCCCGTGTTGCTGCTCAAAATCACGCGCAAGATGCGCGTGCCACAGATTGACCACCTTGATTGCCCGGCCTAGACTCAAGTCGCTCGTGCTAACGAACACTTCGAGCGCAAATGCTGCCCCCTCAGATGCTGGTTTCCAGTCTCTGGTTGCGACTTTGTAGTTTGGAAACAACATAATGACTGAGCCACGCAGAGTCTACCTGGATCACAGCGCCACAACGCCCGTCGACAGGAGGGTATTGGAGGCCATGCTGCCATACCTCACCGAGAAGTTTGGCAATCCCTCCAGCGTCCACTTCTTCGGTCAGGAAGCGCGGGCCGCAGTGGATCGGGCGCGACGCGAGGTAGCGGCCCTGGTCGGCGCCCGTCCAAATGAAATCGTTTTCACCTCCGGCGGAACGGAAGCAAACAACCTCGCGATCAAGGGGGTTTGCGAATCCACTTTGGGGCCCGCCGCGGACGGCGGACGTTTCCACCTGATTACCAGCGCCATTGAGCATCCGTCGGTCCGCGGCACCTGCGACGAGTTGGAACAGAATGGGTGGTTGGTTACGCGTCTGCCTGTCTACGAAGATGGCATTGTCCGGATTGACGACCTGCGCGATGCACTGCGACCAGAGACGGTTCTGATATCGGTGATGCTGGCAAACAATGAGATCGGAACAATTCAACCGGCCAGGGAAATCGCAGCTCTGGTAAAGGAGGAACGCGCGCGCGCGACTGGAGACAAACGCCATCTTTGGTTTCACATAGACGCTGTGCAAGCCGCCGGTCGAATTCCAATTGACGTGGAGACGCTCGGTTGTGATCTGCTATCGCTTTCCGGCCACAAACTCTACGCGCCGAAAGGAACCGGGGCGCTCTTCGTGCGGCGCGGGGTGAGATTGAAAACGCAAAATACCGGAGGCCATCAGGAACGGGAAAAACGCGCCGGCACTGAAGGCGTCCCCGGCATTGTCGCTTTTGGCGCCGCTGCAAAACTGGCGCGAGAAGAAATCGCTTCGCGGGCGGGTCACGATCGGCTCCTGAGAGATCGCTTCGAAGCAAGCGTAAGTTCAAAAATCAGCGACGTGGTTTTCAATGGCGACCGCGACCGGCGCCTACCACACCTATCCAATATTTCGTTTCGCTTCATTGAAGGCGAAGGCCTTCTGATTAGCCTTGACCTGCAATCCATCGCAGTCTCCACCGGCTCGGCATGTTCGTCGGGCACACTTGAACCATCACCCGTTATTCAGGCGTTGGGACGCAACGATGAATTGGCCCGCGGCTCGATACGCTTTAGTTTCGGCAAGGACAATTCCGACCAGGATGTCGACTACGTGCTCGAAGTCCTGTCTCAGGTTGTCGAAAAACTCCGCAGACTTTCACCGCTAGACAAAGCGCGGAGTTCAAGGCTTAGTGTTAATATTAGCTCATGAGTAAAACCGAGATTTTGGAAGAGCTGGCAAAGCTCACTTCCGAGGAACGGCGGGAGATTCGTTTGAAGCTGTGCGAACTTGACGGTGAAAGCTGGCAGGACGCTGATGAACCTTTGACACACGCTGAGAAGGCAATTCTGGACGCGCGCATCGCCGCTTATGAGAAAGATCCTGATGCTGGCAGTTCCTGGGAAGAGGTAGAAATCCGCATCTGTTCGAAGCTAAATGCCATACAGCAATGAGCCGCCGCCTGATCGTACGTCCGGAAGCCGAAACCGACATACTGAACGCCGCCGCTTGGTACGAAGAATGCGAAAGCGGTCTGGGCTGGTATTCACATCTGAAATTTACGGCGCGCTTCAACGTGCACTTCTGAGCCCACATTCCTACTTGCAACTACGCAAGACCCCTGAGGTTCGGCGAATCCTTGTGAGGCGATTCCCATATCGCGGGTTCTTTATCGTTCGAACTGATACGATCATTTTGTTTGCCGTACTTCATGCCGCGCAACATGAGCGATATCTGAAGAAGCGCATGAAGGAACATACATAACGTGGCTTACTCGGCCGCCTTCAACGATCACATTGAGAAACCCCGTAACGCCGGCGAACTCGCTGACGCAACTGCGGTTGCGGAAGAGTCCAACCCGGTCTGCGGCGATCGACTGCGCCTTTCGCTGCGAGTCAAGGATGGCCGCATCGAAGCTGTCAGCTTTCTCGCCTACGGATGCGCACCTACCCTCGCATGCGGCTCAGCACTGACTGAATTGTTAAAGAGTAAAACTGTCGCCGATGCTCTGGAGTTGACCAGGAAAGAAGTAGTTGATGCGGTCGGTGGACTGCCATCGAGAAAACAGCATGCCGCCGCTCTTGCAATAGAGACCTTAAAATCCGCGCTATCAATCAGCGGGGGCAAGCCCACCTTCCCGACCTCGATCTGATCACAGTTGAATCCGGTCCCCTTCTCAAGCTCAGACCGAGATTCGATGCAGGTAATCTCCGGCTGTGGAAGGCGGGCTTGACCCCGCTGCTTTAACACCAAATTCTAAGGTATTTTGAGACCGGGGCGTGATGGCTGTGGCGCAGCGCCAGGGCGGTAGTGATAATCCGGCCCGCAGTATCTGCGCGGTTCTGAACCGAGAACAAATGTCCTCGTGCGGATCACGGGACAACTCTCCACCGCGATTAATCCGGTAGATGGATCAATGTCCAGAGTTATGGTCCCTTCCAGGCGTCCTGCCTCATTGGTCTTAATTGGCGGTCTCACTTTAGGGGAAGCAGCTGGCGCGGGCTCCAGGGAGGGCGCGGGAACGTACTCAAACTCAGGGATGGGCGTCTCTTCCGTTTCGGGCGTCGCCTCTTCGTCCGGCTCTAAGTTTGAAGATGCATGAGGCGAGGTTCCGTTGATAAACAGTTCGACTCTTTTTTCCGGATCGTCTGTTGACGCCGGTCCGCCCGTCTTCGGATTTACCGGCACCTGCTCAATCCCCGCCGGCATTTGCCAGTCGCCTTGCCACTCCGGATGCTCCCCGAGAGCCACGCTCATAAAGTCAGTCCAAATCGGCAGCGCTGAATTCGCACCGGTAAGCCCAAGCTGCGAGCCATCATCGAAGCCTACCCAAACGACGCAAACCAATTCCGGCGTGTAGCCTGCGAACCAGCCATCGCGCGAAGTACCTGTTTTGCCGGCAACGTTGGCCTTAAAACCGCGGGCCCTGACCTTGGCCGCCGTACCGCGATTCACCACGTCTTTCATAAACGAATTCATCACATAAGCCACATCGGGACGAAACACCTCGCTCTTTTGAGCTGTAGGGGCTGCGACCGTCAACCCGTTCCCTGTCGTGATTCGATTTATTGCTATAGGGCTGGCTCGCGTGCCCAGGTTGGCAAACGCCGTATAAGCTGACGCCACCTGCAATGGCGTTGCTTCACTTGTGCCCAAAGCCATCGCTGGATATGAGCGGGCAGGCTTGGGCAAGCCAGCCTTCGAAGCGAGATTCATCACGCGCCCAATCGTGACTTCCATCGCCACATCGACTGTGATCACATTGAGACTGTTAACCAATGCATCGCGCAGCGTGACTGGTCCGCGCGTATACGAGTCGCCAAAATTGCCAGGCGAATACTCCTGATTGTCGAAAGTAAATGTTTTTGGTTCGTCAATGTAGGTTGTGGCTGCAGTGATCAAGCGCGGAACTGGATCGTAAGCCGTGTTAAGCGCCGTGGCGTAGACGAAAGGCTTGAACACAGAGCCCGGCTGACGCATGGCGTCGGTGGCGCGGTTGAGCTGACTTTTGGAATAGTCTCGCCCTCCCACCATCGCCACAATCTCGCCTGTCTTCGCATTCATCGCCACTAAGGCAGCCTGCAAAGTGCCGGGCGCGAATCTTTTGCCCTGCACCTTGTCGAGCGCCGCGAGTTGTTTGGAAACCGCTGCGTAGGCGGCTCGCTGCAAATCCAAATCGATCGTGGTGTAGATCCGCAAATGCTCCGCTGCGCCGGAACCGGCAACGATGTCTGCCAATTGGTTCTGAACGTGGTCCGCAAAATACGGTGCATCTGAAACGTCAATCCGCCCCTTAGACGACGACACTTGCAGCGGCGACTCTTTCGCCCGGCTCGCTTCGTCAGGCGTGATTGCGCCGGTTTCCGACATGCTGTCCAAAACCTGATTGCGGCGGGCGGTGGCGGTCTCAATCTCGCGGTAGGGGTTGTAACGGTTTGGGCTGCGAATAATTCCCGCCAGAAAGGCTGACTCTTGAAGGGTCAGCGTCGTAACGTCTTTACTGAAATAAGCGTCGGCGGCCTCGCCGAAGCCGTTTATCGAGAAGCCCGACTGTTGGCCCAGGTAAACCTGATTGGCGTACAAAGAAAAGATCTGTTCCTTGGTCAAGCGCGTCTCCAGGATCACAGACATATACGCTTCCGCGGCTTTGCGTCGCAGAGTCTTTTCCGGAGACAGGAGGAGGTTCTTGACTAATTGTTGGGTGATGCTGGAACCACCCTGACGCGCGATAGGTGAAGTTGGATCGCTATCGTAGCGGCGTACAAACGCCCGCAAAATACCGCGGAGGTTCACACCGTAATGCTCAAAGAAAGATCGATCCTCGGTAACCGTAATCGCCTTGATCAGATGCGGCGGGAGATCGTTGAAGCCGATCACCTTGCGCTTCGATCGATCGCGTCCCGTGACCGAGCTGATTAGTTCCGGTTCCAGCCAGGTCTTCTCCAGTCGCGCGTTGTCATCGAGTTGGGCCAGCGAGCTGATCGATTTTCCGGTTCGAGAGAATGCTACGCGCACTCGCTGAAACTGGAGTTGACCGTCGACAGTTATATTGTCGCTCGGCTCGATGTCGACAATTCCGGAACTAACGTAGTAACGTCCGCGCGCCTTGTCTGCCTGCTGAGTTTTCTCGACGTAACCAGCGCGCTTGAGAAACTCAATCAGGCGCTCCGGCGTCATGGCCTG